>SXGQ01449942.1_pt1 | contig 36074 bp, 32 predicted proteins | sample 3178371 | NCBI WGS metagenome assembly SXGQ01 (sample SAMN11356859, study PRJNA531348) | freshwater metagenome | isolation source: freshwater sample F1-20 | place: China: Fuxian Lake, Yuxi | collected 2017-12-25 | reverse complement strand
TTCAGCCTTGAGAGGGCCGTGTCCTAGCCGATAGACGAACAGGCCAACCAGAACGGCAGCGATGCTAATCGCGCGCGCAGTGAAGTCAATTGCGGAGAACAAAAAAGCCGCCCGTTTCCGGGCGGCTTGAGAGGAAAATCACCGAGGAAATTATTTGCGGCGGCGGAAGAGCAGGCCAGCGGCACCGAAGAGGCCAAGGGCGAGTGTGGCAGGCTCTGGGACGGTGGTAATTGCAAAGGACGCATGCGAGTTGAGATCGGTGGGAGGAAGGAAAGAGCCACCGCCGGTCAACCCAGCAAAGGTGAGACCGGTAATGTCGGATTCGCCGCGCTTGCCAGTCGCGTTATCGAAAGATGAACCGCCAGTCCACGCGCGCATCTGGTAGAATCCGGCCGTGCCACCCACGACAACTGAAGATCCGATATTAACCGGACCGGCATTGAGGAACCCCTGGTTTCCGTTCACAAAGCTGAGCACGGGACTCGACTCCGTCAGCGCACTTCTGGAGTTGGAGTTTCCGAAAAAGAATTGCGCGCTCACTGTGTTGTCGGCGAATACACCGGTGCCCACTGTGTCAAAAAAGACCTGTCCTAAGCTGAGATTGTTTGGGTTGAACGTGACGCCATTCTGCGAGATGTTCGCCTCAGCGTTTGAAATCGCCAAGACAACGGATGCAACCAACAGGGTTTGTTTGATGATGTTTTTCATAATTACTCTTTCGTAATTTATTCGAAGCCACAGGTTACTGGTTCACGCTGAAAGTCCGACTCCAAGATGCCGACGCATTCTTTTTAACGAAAAACCCTTCCCCAACAGCGACCGAAGGTTCGCCACCGCCGCCCCAGCTTCCAAATAGGAAGGTAGCTCCTGTGTATTGCTGGGTTGCAGCGTCAAACTTGAAGACCGATTCGGCATTACCGATGGGCAACCCCAAATCCGTGGTTACAAGTCCAGCCTGAGGAACTTGGGACCCAACGAGCGTGAATCCCGCCCCGAGAGAGGTTACTAAAGTGCCCTGTTTCACATTTCCTACGAACGTGTTGGTGATAGTAGTGGCGCCAGGGTTCTTGAAAAAGAAACCCTCTCCCGGAACGAGACTAAATGTGGGATTACCCCAGTTTCCAAAAAGAAAAGTTGTCCCCGTGTATTGGCCAAGGGCGGTATCGAACTTGAACACTGAAGTCCCGTTGGGAACACTCGGGAAAAGAACCGCAACGGTGTTGGTAGCTCCGTCAAGCGGATTGCTAGCTATGGAGAAACCAGTGGCGAAGTTGAGGTTCACGAATCCCACCGCGTTGACCGAATACACCGTCTGGGCAAGGGAGGAGGCTGCGGTGGCCGCCATCATCAACCCGGCGGCCAGGAGAGCTTTAGTTTTCATGTCTTTGTTATTTCCGTATTTCGTGTGCAATGTGTTTGTCGCAGAAAGGCGGCTTCGCGTCAACGGTTTTTTCCTCAGGACTTTGCCCTAGGTTCACCCTCTTTTGTCTTGGGAACTCGTTGGGAAGACGTGACGTGAAGAGGGGGTGGCGAATGGCTTGGAAAGCCCAGTATTCCTCAGAAACCGAGCCGGTTTTCGCCACGCCACAGGCTTGTTCAGGTGCGTTCATCCAGACCAGCAACGGGCGCCACGACAACAATCTTGAGCGAGTCCGGTCGCGGGCTGGCAGCGAGTGCGATGGCGGCTGCGGCCTGAGCCAGCGGGAACGTGTGCGTGACGAGGGGGCGCACATCGAGTCGGCGGGAGAACACGAGGCGCGCCACGGCAGGTTGGAGGGTCCAGTCTGCGGAGTAGCTGCCGAGCAGGTCTTTCTCGTCCACGCACACGCTGGAAAGGTCCACAGGGGCAACCGCGCCGCGCTTGGTGTGGGCGAAGAGGAGGACCTGGCCTGCCCCGCGCACCAGCGTGAGGGCTTGCTGCACGGCGGCGTCCACGGGAACGGCGATGACGGCGGCGTCGAGGCCGCGACCGCGCGTAATGCGGTGGATTTGCGCGGGCAGGTCTGGCGCGTCCGCGCGCAGGGCGTGCGAGGCTCCGAAATGGCGGGCGAGTTTCAGACGCGGTTCGAGCAGGTCGGTGGCGATGACGCGCAGGCCGCGCAGCGTGAGGAGCTTGGTGAACAGCAGGCCGATCGGCCCTTGCCCCGCGACGAGGACAATATCACCGGGCAGCACAGCGAGGCGGTTGACGCCCTTGAGGACGGTGTTGACGGGTTCAAGCATCGCGCCCTCGATGAAGGAGTTCTTCGACGGGATTTTCACCACGCCGGGCAGGCAGAAGGACATGACGCGCACGAACTCCGCGTAGCCGCCGCCCGCCGGTTCGAAGCCGGCGGTGATGCCGGTGCGCTTGTATTGCGGGCACTGCGCGAAGGCGCGGTGGCGGCAGGCGTGGCAGTCCATGCACGGGACGTGATGGTGCAGGGCGACACGGTCGCCGACGCGGAAGCCGCGCGCGCGCACGCCGAGCTTCACGATGGTGCCGGACGTCTCGTGACCGAAGATGCGCGGCGGCGCGACGGTGCCGTGCTGGATTTTTTTTATGTCGGTGGGGCACACTCCGCACACGGCCACGCGCACGAGCAGTTCGTTCGCGCCGATGCGCGGCACGGGGACGGTCTCGACGCGGAGGTCGTTTGCGCCGCGATAGACCACGGCTTGCATCGTCTTGGGAATCGTCAGCACGGGGATGTTGTAGCGGAGAAATCCAATTCAACGCAAACGAGCAGAGGCGCAAAGGAGGGGAAAACTTTCAACGTCCAACGCTCAACTTCCAACTTTCAAAGGGGCGAACGGACGCGCAAAGCCGGCTTGGAAGCCAGCGCTCCGGCTGCGCGGGCCGACTCACAAATACTTCTCCGCCCAGTCGGGCGTGCAAGGATTGCCGGCGATGAAGTCGGTGAACCACGGCTCCGGGTCGGCGCGGAATTCCCAGGCGCGGCCGCGCCAGGTGAAGCGCAGCAGGGCGGCGTGCAACGCCTGGCAGGGCAGGATGAGGCGGGCGCGTTGTTCAGCCGTGAGTTGGCGCAGGACGAAGTCGAGGTAGAGCCGCTCGTCGCCGCCGTAGAGTTTGTCGCCGACGAGCGGGTGGCCGAGGTGCTGGAGGTGGATGCGAATCTGGTGCTTGCGGCCGCTGTGCGGGCGGACGCGCAGCACGGTGAAATTGCCCTCGGCGCGCGTGAACCGCTGCTCGACGGTGAAGTCGGTCTTCGACACCGCGCCATCGGGACGCACGCAATCCTTGATGGCGATGATGGCCTGCTCGTCTTTGCCGAGCGGAGCTTCGCAGGTCGCGGAGTCGGTGGCGAAATGCCCGTGCGCGATGCCGAGGTATTCCTTCTCCACCTTGCGTTGGGCGAAAAGCTTCTTCAGCGCGGCATCGGCTTCCGGGCTTTTCGCGATGAGGATGACGCCGCTGGTCTCGCGGTCGAGACGGTTGACGAGGTGGGCGGAGACGGCCTCGCCGAGATGCAGGCGCACGCGGCTGATGAGGCTGGAGTAAACGTCGCCCTTCGTGGGATGGCAGACGAGGCCGGCGGGCTTGTTGATGGCCAGCAGGTCGGCGTCTTCGTGGAGGATGGGGAACAGGTCGGCCACCGGTTGAGTTTTGAACCACTAACCGGCACTGACCAGCACTAATCCAATGCCTCCTCGCCGCACTTTGAACTTTGAACCAAAACCCGCCGCCGTATCATCCGCCGCCGTGAAACGAACCGTGGTCATTCCCGCCTTGCTGCTGGCGGCTTTCGCGCTGACGCGCTGGCCGGGCGTGATGCCATTGAATTTCAGCGTGGCCTACGGGTTGGTGTTTTGCGCCGGGGCGTTCCCCCGGCGGCTGCCGTGGTGGGCGATCTTCGGGACGATGCTGGCGACGGACATCGGGCTGAACGTGTTCTACTACGACACGGTGATCTTCAGCGATTATCAGGCCGTGAACTACCTTGCCTACGCTGCGATCTTCCTGCTGGGCCGGCAGTTCTCCGTGCGCGCCACGCTGCTGAAGCACATCGGCGGCGGGCTGATCGGCGCGGTGCTTTTCTACCTGATCACGAACACGGCCGCGTGGCTCCAGGACCCGGCCTACGCCAAGAATTTCACGGACTGGCTTCGCGCGCTGACCCTCGGCACGAGCGGCTGGCCGGAGACGTGGACGTTCTTCCGAAACACACTCCTGAGCGGCGGACTGTTCGCCGGACTCATCAGCGCCGCGTTGCAAGCCACCGAGGCGGAGGCGCCGGAGCGGGAGCCGGAAGCTGAACCTGAAGGCACCACGGAGCCCGCACCGGAAGAAGCGAAATAGCCGCAGCTCCTTCGCCCCTTGTTCACTCATGACCATCCGCCCCGCCACCCGCGCCGACTGCCCGGGCATTCTCGCGATCTACAACGACGCGGTGCTGACCACGACGGCGACCTACGACTACGAGCCGCGCACGCTGGAGCAACGGCAGACGTGGTTCGATGACCACGCGCGCGACGGCTACGCGGTCTTCGTGGCGGAGGACGACGCGGGCCGCATCGTGGGCTGGAGCGCGTTGAATCCGTATCACGCGCGGGCAGGCTACCGCTTCACCTCGGAGAACTCGGTTTACATCGCCGCCGACATGCGCGGGCAAGGCCTCGGCAAACTGCTCCTCGCACCGCTGATTGATTCAGCTCGCGTAAGGGGCCTGCATGCGATCATCGCGGCGATTGACGCGACGAACGAGGTCAGCATCCGGCTCCACGCGAAGTTTGGCTTCGTCCAGGTGGGCCACTTCAAGCAGGTGGGCTACAAGTTCGACCGCTGGCTGGACGTGGTCTACATGGAGCGGCTGCTGGGGTGAGCCGCCGCTGCGCGAGCCGCCTTATTCTGGCTTCGTCGCGGCGGTTGTCTCGGCCTCCGCCTTGTAATCAACGGCCAGCCGGGAAGTTTCCATCTTGATGTAGTGAAGGATGACCGGCGCGAGGATCATGCCCGGCACGCCCATGAGCCGCTCGCCCAGGATCAGGCCCAAAAGGGTCATCCACATCGGGTTCTGGATGCGCTTGCCGATGATCTTGCTGTTAAGGAAATACTCGATCTTGTGGATGACCACGAGGAAGGCCAGCGCGCCCAGCGCATGCTGGACGTCCATGGTCAGTCCCACGCAGACGATTACGGTGTTGCTCAGGATGTTGCCGAGGATCGGCAGCAGGCCGCAAAGAAAGGTCACCACAATCAGCAAGTGCCAGTAGTCATAGCCGACCGCGAACAGGAAGATGCCGGTGAACACCGTGTTGATGGACGAGATGATGATCTGCGCGCCCATCACGGTGTGAAAGCTCTTGTAGAACAGCTCGAAGCGCCGGCCGATCTCGTCGGCGCTGATCGAGTAAAGGTTGTCCTTCAGCGTGTGCTTGTCGCGGTCAATGACGATGGTCGCGTTGTTGAAGAGGCTGATCGCCACCACCATGCCGATCACCACGAAGGCCGCCTGCCGGATCAGCGTCGTGCCGGCCAGCCCCAGCACTCCGAAGCGCTCCAATGCCTCGATCCTCACCAACGACATGAGGGTTGTCAGGTCCTTGAAGGGCAGCTCGATGTTCCACCGCGCTGCGTATTCCACCAGCTTGGGGACCAGCCGCTCAGCGATCTGCGGCGCAGCCACCAAGGTGTGCGCCACAAAGATCGTCACCCCGAGGCACACCGCCGAGACCGCGATCAAAAACAGCGCGACCGCCAGCGCCTTGCTGCGGCCCTTGAAGCTGAAGACGTGCAGCAGGAAGAATGAGAACAGCACCGTCAGCAACGGTGTGGCCAGACCCATGACCGCGACCACAACGAGGAGGCCGGCCATGAAGCCGTAGGAAATGCGAGTGGGTCGGCTCATGTATTTCGAAGCCATGCTAGCAAGCAACCGCCACTGGCACACGCTCTAAATCGCCCACCGCTTCCAGTTGGCATCGGCGTCAATAGCCACCCGGGCCCGCAGCCGCTGGCGCGGACTGGATCAGCTCGATCTCGTAGCCCTCCGGTGCATCTATGAACGCGAAGCCGCCCCCGCTCTCCTTCATCGTCGGGCCGTCGGAATACTTCAGCCCGTGCGCGGCGAGGTGCTGGCCGAACTCCTCCAGGCTATCCACCGAGAAGGCCAGGTGCGTCAGGTCCGCCTGCACCTGCACCGGGCCGCTCGAAGGGAAGAAACAAATCTCCACCGTCTCGTCGCTCTCCGGCGCTTTCAGGAAAACCAGCTCGGAGCCGCGCGGCGACTTGTGCCGGCGCACTTCCTCGAGCCCGAGAATCTCCCGGTAGAATTTCGCGGTGCGCTCGATGTCGTTCACGCGGTAGCGGGTGTGGAGGAGCTTTTTGACTTTCATGGCGGGAAGGTGGCAGGAAGCCGGAGCGTGTTTCAAGGCCGGAGCAGGACGGAGGAACATATTCGCGGTGTAGCCGCCGACGTGAGGAGGCGGATGCTTGGAATAGAACGGTTCCGCCTCCTTACCTCGGCGGCTACTTGCCACCGGGCTTCACCGCCGCGACGACGATGGTGCGGCCCAGCAGCATATCCGTGTGGTTCATGGCTTGCACGAGCGGGGCGTTGTTCACGTCCACGGTGCGATACTTCACGGCCTCGCGCTGATACGCCATCGCGCCGAAGAGGCGGATGAACGGCCAGAGCAGCACGAGCTTCGGAATGGCGGAGCGCTGCGGCTTGTCCACTGTCCACTCCACGCGCTCGAAGCCCGCGTCCATCAGCGCGTGCGCGATGTAGAAGTATGAGACGGGGTTGATGTGGCCGCCGGTGGAGAAGAGCGCGCCGTGCTTCACGGGCAGCGGACCGAAGAGATTGCCGAAGCCGAACCACAGGAAGCGCAGGCGCGAGTTGAGATTGAGGATGTTCGGTGTCGTCAGGACGCACATGCCGCCCGGCTCCAGCACGCGGAAGAACTCGCGCAGCGTCTCGCGAAAATGCTCGAGGTGCTCGATGACCTCGGTCGCAGTGACGAGGTCGAAGGAGTTCGCCGCGTAGGGCAGCGGCTGGCTGTTCAGGTTTGCGATCTCCACGCGCTGGCCGGGCAGCTTCATCAACTGGTCGGTGTAGTCGCACGCGGCGGACTCCGCCTTGAACCTCTCTCGCACGAGGCGGATCAGCTCACCGTGTCCCGCACCGACATCGAGATGCTTGCGGAAGGGCTTCACCGCCGCGCGCGTGTCGGCGAGGCGGAGGACGGCGGCGTAAATGTTCGGGGTGCTCATGTCGGGCGCGCCAGATAGTTCACGGCGCGGGAGGCTTCGTCACGCACGGAAAAGCAAAAGGCAGGCGCGAGGCCTGCCTTCTGGGGGAAATGCTCGGAGCGAGGCTCAGGCCTTGGCGGTCTTGCCCTTGCGCTCAGGCTTGGCCTCGGCGACGGGCGCGGCGGGCGCAGCCGGAGTTTCAAAGCGGCGATTCTTGCCACGCTTCTCGGTCTCGGGACCAGCCGGGGCCGCAGGCGTGGGGGCGGGCAGGGGGTTGCTGCTGTTGACGATGATCTTGAGCGTGGTGTGGACACCGTGGTGGAGGCGCATCTCGGCCTCATGCTCACCAACGCTCTTGATGGGCTTCTCCAGGTGAATCTTGCGCTTGTCGAGCGTGACTTCGAACTGCTTCTTCAGCTCGTCGGCGATCGTGCCGTTGGTGACGCTGCCGAAGAGCTTGCCGTCGTCGCCGGTCTTCACGGCGATGGTGAGCGTCATCTTGCCGAGGCTCTTGGCCAGCTCGGTCATGGCGTTGAGCTCGGTCGCCTCGCGCTCGGCGCGGCGCTTCTGGAGGGCTTCCAGGCGCTTCTTGTTGCTCTGGGTCAGGGGAATCGCCAGGGCGTGCGGGAGCAGGTAGTTGCGGGCGTAACCGGAGGCGACCTTCACTTGGTCGGATTCCGCGCCGAGACCAATGATGGGATGCGTGAGGATGACTTCAACTTTGGCCATAAAAATTTGTGTTCAGTGAGCAGTGTTCAGTGATCAGAAGGGAACGTCGTCGCCCTGGGGCGGCTCGTCAGCACCCGGGTCGGCGGGCGGGGCGCGGGCGGCGGGACGGGCGGGGCGCGCGGCGGGCGCGGATGACGCGGGTGCTCCGGGTGCGCCGCCACCACCGGCGGCGTCACGGTTGCCGCTATCGAGGAAGGAAAAGGATTCGAGGACGACGCCGAGGCGGCTGCGCTTCTGGCCGGTCTGCTTGTCGTCCCACTGGTCGAGCTTGAGGCGGCCCTCGACGAGGACGGGGCGGCCCTTGCGGAGATACTGGCCGATGACCTCGGCCTGCTTGCCGAAGGCGTCCACGTCCACGAAGGTGACCTCCTCGCGCTTCTGGCCGTCCTCGCCGGTCCAGTTGCGGTTGATGGCAAGACCGAACTTCGCGATGGCCGTTCCCTTGGGAGTGTAGCGCAGCTCAGGGTCGCGCGTCATGTTCCCGGCTAGGATGACTTTGTTGAAGTTGGCCATAGGCGGTGGCGGTGGAGGTTATTACTTCTGGGCCTTCTGGGCCTTGTCAGGGACGGGCGTGGGCGCGTTCGTGAACGAGACGCGGAACACGTCGGCGTTAAGCGCGAACTTGGCGCGCAGCGGCGCGATGGCGGCGGGTGCAGCCTCGAAGATGACGTTGAGGTAGAAGCCCGATGAGTGCTTCTTGTCGGCAACGCGCGCGAACGGGCGCTTGTCCATCTTCTGGACGGTTTCAACTTTGCCGCCGGCGGCGTTGATGTCGGTGCGCAACTTCTCGATGAGGTCGGTCACGCCTTCTTCTTTGCCAGCGGTGTTCAGGATGAACAAGCCTTCGTAACGTTTCACGGTTTGTCTTTCTGCTGGGGCTGGCTTTTGACCGGCCCGTTAAACTGACTCATTGCCTTCTGGATGCCGGCTTCGAGCCAGCACCCGATTTGTTCGCCCGCTTGGGCGAGCACCTGCGCGAAAAGCTCCCGCTCGTCCGCGCCAAATTTGCCGAGCACGTGCCCGGTGATTTCCCGCACCGCCGCATCGCGCCTTCCGATGCCGATCCGCAGCCTCGGATACTCGCGCGTGGCGAGGTGCTGCTCCATGGACTCGAGTCCGTGATGCCCGCCGCTGCTGCCGCTCGGCCGCAACCTGATCTCGCCCAGGGGCAGATCCGCATCGTCCACCGCCACCAGCACCTGCGCCGGAGGCACGCGGTAGAAACCGCTGACCGCACTGACCGCTTCGCCGCTCAAATTCATGAACGTCTGCGGTTGCATGAGCAACACGCGGCGTCCGTCCCGCTGGGCCTTCGCCACACGCGACTGGAACTTGCGTTCCACTTCCCAATTCGCCCGCCAGTGCTCCGCCAGTCGCTCGACCAGCAGGAACCCGGCGTTGTGGCGCGTCTGGGCGTAGTCCGCGCCCGGATTGCCCAGCCCCACGATGAGATACATATTCTCCATGCGCGGGGACGGGCTGCACGCCCGTGCTTACTTCTTCTTCTCGGCGGGCTTCTTCTCGTCCGCCTTCTTGTCGCCTTCCTTCGCAGGAGCCGCGCCTTCCTTGCCCTCTTCCTTCTTCTCTTTGATCATCTCGGGTTGAGCCGCAGCATCGGTGGCGGCGGCGGCCTCGGCGGTTTCCTGGGCCTCGGTGATCGGCGCGGAGACGGCCAGGACGGTGAGTTCCTTGTTGCCGAGGATGTCGCAGCCGGCTGGCGCGACGATGTCACCTATGTGGATGGCCTTGCCGATTTCCAGCGCCGACACGTCCACGATGATTACTTCGGGCAGGTCTTTCGGGAGCGCATGCACCTTGAGGCGAAACAGGACGTGCCCTAGCACGCCGCCGCCAGTCTTGACACCGACGGCCTCGCCGGTGGTCTCGACGGGGACTTGAATGGTCACCTTCTCGTCCGGAGCCACCTCGTGAAAGTCCACGTGGAGGATGTGGCGGGTCACCGGGTGGTGCTGGATTTCCTGCACGAGCGCGAGGCGCTGCGGGCGGGGGTCACCCGCCACGCTGACATCCATGAGAATGTTCTCGCTCGCGTGGTGGGCGATGGCGTCACCGAACTCGCGGGAGTTCAACTGCAAGTTCTGCGGCGGCGCGAGCCGGCCATAGATGACAGCGGGGATGACGCCGGTGGAACGAAGTTTCTTTACGGCGGCGTGCTTCACCGCCGTGCGCGCCTGCGCATTCATGGCAACAGATTTCATGTCAGATTCTACTTCGGAACGGCGCGCTGATTCATTCAGCTCGTCCGTCCGCCCTTAAATTCAAAGAGCGAGGTCACCGACGAATTGCTGTGAATTCGCTTGATGGCTTCGCCCAACAACCCAGCCACGGACAGCGTCTTTATCTGCACCCTGTCCAGGGCAGGGCGGAGGACCGTATCAGTCGTGATAAGTTCGTCAATCCTCGAATTGCGCAACCGGTCTATTCCCATCGGATTGAGGATGGCGTGCGAGACGCAGGCGTAAATCTTCTTCGCCCCCTTGCGTTTCAGGAGCTTCGCGGCGGATGTGATTGTTCCCGCCGTCTCGGTCAGGTCGTCCACAAGCAGGATGTTCCGCCCACGGATTTCACCGATGACTGCCATGGACTCGACCTCGGTCGCGCTCTTGCGGCGCTTGGCCACGATGGCCAGTCCACCACCGAGAACCTCAGAGTAAGCGTGCGCCATCTTCAACCCGCCAACGTCCGGGCTGACCACGACGAGGTCGGCCATGTTGAGCGACTTGATGTAGTCATACATCACCGGCGCGGCATAGAGGTGATCCACCGTGATGTCGAAAAAGCCCTGAATCTGCTGCGCGTGGAGATCCATCGTGAGCAGGCGGTTTGCGCCGGCGGCGACGATGAGATTCGCGACAAGCTTGGCCGTGATGGGCACGCGGGGCTGGTCCTTGCGGTCCTGGCGCGCGTAGCCGTAGAACGGCATGACGGCCGTGATGCGCTTGGCGCTGGCCCGGCGCAACGCGTCAATCATGATGAACATCTCCATCAGATTGTGATTCGTCGGCGGGCTGGTGGACTGCACCACGAACACGTCCTCACCGCGCACGTTCTCGTCAATCTTCACGAACGTCTCGCCGTCAGGGAACGCGTCCACAGTGCAGGCACCCAGCGGCATGTTGATCGAGTCGCAAATCGCCTGCGAGAGGGGCCGGTTGGAGGTGCCGCTGAAGATTTTCACAAATGCGCGTCGCCGGTTTTGGTTTGGTGGAACAAAAAACCGCCCCGCCGGCGGCTGAAATGTGTGCGGACTCTAACAACGAAGTCCCGAGTGGCAAGCCCGAAGCCAGCCCGTGATCGGAACCCATTTTTCCCGCCCTCCAGTCGGCCAGCCCCTCGCTCCAAAGAGGACAGGCGTGGCCGCCTCAATCTCAGGACACCGCCAACGCCGCCTCCACACCCGCCGCCATTTGCTCCATTGTGAACCGCTCCCGCACTGCGTGCCGACCCGCCTCGCCCAAAGCCCTGGCCCGCGCCGGGTCGAGCAGCAGCGCCTCGATGGCCGCCGCCAGCGCCGCTGCGTTCGACTCGGCAATCACACCGCCGCCGGTGGCCTCGACCAGTTCGGGGAAGGCCGCGTGACGCGGCTGCACCACGGGCACGCCCGCCGCCAGCGCCTCGATGAGATACAGCCCGAAGCCCTCGCCATAGAGCGCCGGCACTGAGAACACGGTGAGCGATTGGAGGAAACTCACCTTCTGCTCGCGCGTGAGGTTCGGGTGAAACTCGACGTCGCCCAAGCAACCCGCGCGACGCAGATGTGCCTTGAGCTGCGCGACGAACGGCTCGTCCCCCGGCCCGCAGCCGCCGCCGACTTTGAGCTTCAACCCTGGCACCGTCCCGCGTCGCTTGAGTTCGATGAAGGTCTCGACGAGCAGGTCCAGCCCCTTGTCCCGGCACATGCGCGCGAAGTAGCCCAGAGTGGGTGACGGGTGACGGGTAGCGGGTGACAAGCCGGCCTCGGACGCGCCCGTGTCACCAGTCACTTGCCACTTGTCACTGTAGCCGTCGAGGCTGATGCCGTTGAAAACGACCTTCACTTTCTCCGGCAGCAGGCTCAACCGCCGCGCCATCGTGTCGCCGAAGTAACGGCTCGGCGCGAGGAAGAGGTCGCAGTCGCGGCAACGCTCGGCGAGCAACGCCCAGACCTGCTCACGCAGCGGGCTGGGCATGGAGTCGAGGTAGGCGTCCTCGCCCTGAAGATTGCAGACGACCTTGCAGCCGAGTTCGGCCTTCAGCTTGCGCGTGAAGCCGACGAGCAACGCGTTCGAGAGCAGCACCACGTCGGGACGCGGCTGGGTCTTGAGCCACGCGACCAACTCGTCGAGTTCGCGCACTTGATTGCCCTCCTCGCCGCGCAGCATGGAGAGGGAAAGTTCACCCACGTCAGCCGCGCGTGTCTTCGCAGCACGTCCGGCGGCGAGCTTGAGCAGGAACGGCGAATCGAGCAGCGCGTGCAGCCACTTGGGCACGCGGCGGAAAAACGCGGACTGCTGCTGGAGATACACGTTGATGCCACCGAAGAACGTCGGCACACCCGCGGCCTGGCTCTCCTCGTCCAGCGTCATGGGCAGGTAAAGCGGCACCATGAGCACCTCGTGCCCGCGCCGACGCAGGGCCGCGACGAGCGCGTTGTCTCGGAAACAATTCCCGCAATACATCCCGCCCGCGCCGGGGGTGATCTGGACGAGGTTCATCGTCCCCTAGTTTGCCAGCGGCTGGCCCAGCGGCAAGTCGTCCGGTAGCGGCACGAACTCGCGGATTTTACGCCAGAGCGGCTCAAAATCCTTGTTCACGTCGCCGCTGAGGCAGTCAGTGATTTCGCCGCCCGCCTCGGGATACTTCATGGTCACGTCCTTGAAGGAGAAGTTCGGATCGTAGAACGCATACACCAGCTTCCTCATGTTCTCCACGCCCTGCCGCATCTGGGTCGCGTAGCCGGTGAACCGCTCTGGGGAAAAATCTTTCGCCGCAATTGCCTTATGAACTTCGTCACCGGCCAGCACACCGCTCTTGAGCGCGAGCATCAGGCCACTGCTGAACACGGGGTCGAGGAACGCGAAGGCGTCGCCCACCAGCAGCAGGCCCGCGCTGCCGCAATGCCGCGCGTGCTGCGTGTATTCGCTGGTCAGGTAGTAGGGGCCAACCTGCGAGCCTACGGATAGGTGTTCCTTGATCCACACGTTCTGCTCGACCTCGCGATTAAAGATGTCCTTCGGCTCGCGCACGCCGCCGCGCGTGAGGTATTTGCCCTCGGCCACGACGCCCACGCTCACCATGTCGTCGTGCTGCGGGATGTGCCAGAACCAGCCTTTGTCCGGCACGTAAGCGACGGCGGTCTGCCCCTCGTCAATGCCCGGCTCGCGTTTAGAGCCTTTGTAATAGGTCCAGACGGCAACCTTGTTGAGGTAAGGATCGCGCGTGCGCCAGCCGTTGCGGACGGCGGCGAAGGCTTCCTTGCCCGTGCAGTCCAGCGTGATGGGCGCACGATACTCGACTACCGAACCATCCTTGTGCTGCGCGCGCACGCCGACCACGCGGCCGTTCTCGCGGAGCAGCTCCTTGACGGTGGTTTCCTCCTTCACCGTGGTGCCCTTGCTGCGCGTGTGGTCGAGAAGCATCTGGTCCAACTCGCTGCGGAGCACCTGCCACGTCTGCGCCACCGTCTCGCGATCGTAGCGGTTGAAGAAGTAAAAGGGCTGGCTGACCTTCCCGTTGGGCGCGATGAAGACGACGCTGTATTTCTTCACGAAGCGCGAGTCCTTCATGCGCGGCATCAGGCCCAGCCGCTCCATCGGCCCGTAGGTGAAGGGAATCATGGACTCGCCGATGTGGTAGCGCGGGAACTTCTCGCGCTCGAGCAGCAGCACACGATGCCCGTGCTCGGAAAGGATGTAGGAGGAGGAGGAGCCAGACGGTCCACCGCCGATGACGATGGCGTCGTAGGTGTTCTCAGAATTCATACGTGTGCGTATTGTAGAGCAGGTCCGTCATTGTGCAAGCAGAGAACTGTCAAAAGCCGGTCCGCTTTGGCCGCGAAGCGAATCATGTGCCGGACATCAGGCGTGCCAGTTCCCGCCCGGCCTCTTCCAGCCATGCCGCATCCGGCAGCGCGTATGGCCGGAAGGTCTCCAGGAAGCCCATCTGCCCGTTGTGCAGCAGCGCGCGATGCAGGCCAAGGTCGGACGCGGCGGGCGTGTCGCACAGTGTGGCTGAGTCGTTCGCGCTCATCTGGAAAAGCACGCGCAGCTCAAACTCGCTGATGGCCTTGCGGCTCATCGCGCGCGCCAGGCTGTTGTAGCTGTCGCATGTGACGATGACGTGCATCCCCACGCCCGGCCCCTCGGTGATAAGCCGCTCGAAGGCCGCGCCCGGAGCAGGCGGCTTCGATTCATCCGACGAGAAGCTGAAATCGTCCTCGTGCCGGAGCCTCTTGAACTTCTGCAACTCGTGGACGAACAGGAAGCACGGCGCCGCGCCCGCGCCGTGGTCTTCCGCGCGCCGGCGCTTCAACTCAACGTCCAGCTCCGTCATCAGTGATTCCAAGTCGCCTGCCTTCGCCAGCATGCAGCCGCGCGGAATCGCTCGCGTCACTGACTCGAAGAACCCCTTCTGCGGCGATTCTGGCGGGCTGGCTTCGAGCACGACGAGCCGCGCCGCGCCCTGCGCCGCGAGCGCGACGAGCGACACGCCGAGCATCGCAAGCGCCGCCTCGTCGCGCTGGCCGATGATGAGCAGGTTGTTGCCGCTCTGCCGATGGAACGCCGCCTCCGTCGGGCCTTTGATGGCGTTCGGTGCGCCCAGCCACGCGCGGGGAACTTCCGCCGGTCGCGTTCCTGCCGCCGCGAGCGCAGCGTTCAGCAACTCGTTGTCCCGCACGTCTGCTGGCGCATTGCCCTCGAAGACCACCGGTGCGACGCGCTTCACGCCGTCGGCCTGCGTCCGCGCACTCACCTTCGCCAGCCACTCCTCGCGCTCCGTGTCCGACACCCACACGGTCTGGAACGGGCTATTCCCCGTCACCGCGCCGGCCTCGTCATTATAAATCGCCTCGCCCGGCCGCGAGAGCAGGCGCGGCGCGGGGTTGTTGTCCTCCATGATGAGCGCGGCGTCGGCCTCGTTGCACTGGAGCGCGATACGGACGACCATTTGCCCCAACGTCGCCCTCGCCAGCGAGTAAGCGCCGCCCAGCGTCTGCGAGCCGAGGATGACGTGGATGCCGAACGCCCGGCCCTGCCGCACGATGCGGTCCAGCAACAGCGCCGCGCCCTGCGCCACCTTGTCGTCCGCGACGAAGAACTCCTGAAACTCATCAATCAGCAACAGCGTGCGCGGCAGCGTCGCGCCGCTCATCCGCCGGTAGCCCGGCAAGTCCTGCGCACCGGCCTTGCGGAACAGCTCGCCGCGCCGCTTGAGCTCCTCGTCCAGCCGCGCCAGCACGCTCAGGCCGAACTCGCGGTCACTCTCGATGGCCACCACACGCGCGTGCGGCAGCCGGTGCGCTGCGTAGCAGCGGAACTCCACGCCCTTTTTGAAGTCCACGAGGTAAAACTCTACCTGCTCCGGGCTGCACCACAACGCGAGGTCCGTGATGATGACGTGGAACAGCGTGGACTTGCCGGAGCCGGTCTTGCCCGCCACGAGCGCGTGCTGGCGCGTGCCCTTGCCGAGCGCGAGGTATTGCAGCTTCGTCGCGCCCGTGCGCCCGATGGGCACGCGCAACTCCTCCGCCGTATCCAGAGACCACGCCGCGTCCGCCGCCGGTGCGATGTCCGTGAACGGCACCTGCACGCGGTTCGCGTTCACGCTGGCCTGGCCGACCTTGTGGAGCAATTCCGTCGCAATCTCCGGCGACGGTGGTGACTCCAGCACGAGCGTGATGCCGGGAAGCATTTCACCGCCGATGGCAAAGGCGTTGCCCTCACGCCGCAGGTTCACGCTGGCCGCGCGCAATTCCTCGCCGGGCAATTCCGCCGCCGCGAGTTTGCGCTGGTCCCAGTGCAGCAGCACGTGGACGCCGCAGCGCGCTCCACCCGCGACGATGCTCGCCAGCCGCCGCAGCGCCGTGTCTGAGAAGTTCGCCGGAAAGTCCGCCACGACGAGGAAGTGGTAGCGCTCCGCGATGCGCCCGGCCTGCGCGTTGTAGTCCGCGACGGTCGCGAACTCGTTGCGCAGATACATCTGCGAGACCTTCTCGATGTGGTCGTTGAGGTTGGCAAGTTGCGCCTCGATCTGCGCGGGCTGCGTCCAGATGCGGCTGTTGATGAGCCGGTCGTCGTAGTCGCCGAGGTGCATCAGCCCGGAAAAGCTACGGCCCAGCTCGACCGGATCAATGAGCGTAAAGCTCAGGCGGCCGGGCGGCGCGCTGGCGAGCAGGCGCAGAATCGTGTCGTTCAACGTCGCGATGGCCTGCTCGCGCCCCTCGCCCTTCGTCTCGATGAGCAACGAGCCGAGCTGCGGCACCGTGAGCAGCAGCGGCACGGCGAAGCTCGCCGGTCCCGGCAGCGTGAGGCGTGGGTTGCGAGGCAGCGCCCCCGCGAGCTTCGCCATGTCCACCTCCAGCCGGGCGAACTGCGCGGCGTGAGCGAACTGCTCCGGCGGTTTCCACTGCCGTGCGAAGTCCGGCGTCCACAGCGGGAACTGCTCCGCCCCCGCGCGCTGCAACGCACCCAGCGCCGCGAAGACCGGCGCTGTGGCCGCACGCCACTCGGCGGCCAGCGCGAGCCACGCGGACTCGCGCTGGTTGGCCACGGTCATCTGCGACGTCTCATTGGCGATGGCAAGGCCCTGCAACTCCTCGTCCGCATTGCCCTTCGCAGCAGCCAGTCGCGCGGCGCTTGCATCCTCAAAGGCTTTCGTCGCTGCCGCCCGAAGCCGTTCGTAGTGCTGGGTCGCGCGCTGAAGCCGGCCTTCCATCACGCGCTTGCACTCCGTCTTGGAAACATCGGTCTCACCCAGCGCCTTGTTCCAGCCGTCCTCGTGCTGTTGCCCGACAGAGGTGGCCTCCGCTTCGACGCGTTGTTCTTCGGCTTGGCGGCGGGCCTTGGCCTGATTCCCACAGTCAATCGCGAGTTGACGCGCTTCGGTTAGGACAAGCGCAAGTGCGCTTGCTGACTTGCCAGAAAGCAACCGCCCGACGATGTGCGTGAACGAAACGACCAGGAGCATTGCACCCCCCATCATCGCCACCTCAGGAAGCGTTAATGCCTTCAGCGGAGGATTAAACTTCGCATTAGTCAGATAGCCAAAGAACAAGAGCACCACGCCCGAGGTGAACCAAAGTGAAGCCGGCAGGTAGCTAAAGAGAAGTGGCAGAACTGCGCCTCGCACCCTCTTCAAGTCAGCGACGGCAGCGGTTAGCTTCAGGTGAAGCAGTTCAAGGGAGTGGTTCGGGTCGCCGATCGCTGAGGATGCGTCGGACGGCGACTGCAAGTCGCCGGCACGGAGCTGGCGCGACCAACTGCCGTAGCCGCGCAACGCGATGCGCGCGTGTTCGGTGAGTTTGGCGAGCGACTCCTGCTCCTGCTTGAGCTGCGCCCTGAACTCCGCGTGCTCGGTGCTGGCCGACTTGAAGCCGGCCTCGCGCTGGCGCTGGGCGTTGAGCAGTTCGCGTTGCAGCTCGAACTTCTGCTGGTTCTCCCGCTCCTCGATGCGGGTGAGGCGCTGACGGAGGGCGTTCTTCTGCGCGCGCTGGAGACGCGCGTGCCGGTTGTCCCAGCGCGTGGTGAAACGGACGCGAGCGTCGTTCAGCGAGGTTTCCAGCGTAGTCACTACGGCCTGGAGTTGCTCGGAGCGCTGGGCGAAGACGGCTTCGCAGCGCTGCTTGAGCCGGGCTTCCTGCGTCTGCTGCTCGCGCTGGAGCTGCTCCTCGCGCCCGGCGAACGTCCGCACCGCGTCGCGCAGGCGGCGCAACAGTTCGAGCGTCTCGGCGGTGGAGAGGAGCTTACTCACAGTCACGGCGGATTTTGGTGAGCGCCTGGTCGAGCGTCTCGATGCTGGCAGCGGTGACGTTGACGCGGCTGAAGAGTTCCTCGAGATAGCGCTTCTCGAAGTCGGCGGCCTTGGCGTCCTGCCAGTGCTCGCACGTCTCGTTCCAACGAATCGAGAGCTGCTTGGTCAACGTGCTCAGGCGGATGCGGGTGGAGTTGAGGCTCATGGCTAGCCGCGATGGAAACCTCTGTTGCGAGTCCCCTCTCCCCCATCGGGGGAGAGGGTTAGGGTGAGGGGGCGGCTTGCGAACACGAAGTGCTTCCGAGCAAATCCACCTGCGGATGGAGTGAGCCTTTCGCGAAGCCGGAAACTGCTGGCTACCGCACGCCCTGCCCCCTCACCCCTGCCCTCTCCCCCGGTGGGGGAGAGGGAGAAGAAGATGCGGGTGCTCGGCACGGCTGATTGCATATGTGGCTTCATTCCGATGGCGATGTCCAGGTCGGCATGTCCGCAGTCGGCGCCTTCAGCTCCGCGTAGGCATGCAGCGTCTCGATGGTCTCCGTGAGGAGCACGACGGCCTTGCCCATGTCGGTGACGAGCGCGTGGCGGAGCAAATCAGCGTGGCGGCCGAGCGGCTCGACTTCGACGGGATAGTCGCGGAGCCATTGCTTCACGGACTTCACCTTGGCCTCGGCTTCCTCCAGCGATTGCTTGGCGCGGCGCACGGCGACGAGTTCGCCCTGGATGTTTTGGCGCTTGGCGAGCTGGGCGCTGAAGAGTTCCTGCTGCCGCTCCTGCAAGTCCATGGTGCGGCGTTTGACTTGGTGCGCCCAGTGGCGGGCGCGGTCGTCCTGCAACCACGCGCGTGTGCGGCTGACCTCCTCGCTCACCTCGTCCACGACGTTGCGGGCCTTGTCCAGATAGACGAGCAGGTCGGCGCGGAAGGCCTCGAGGGCCTCGACCGACGTGATGCGGGCCTGCTCGGGCATGGTCAGCGCTGTTGGAGATACTCCTCGATCTTGGCGGCCTTGCGCAGGAGGAAAGGGCCGTGCTGGTTCGAGACCTCGACGAACTTCTTGAGCACCTTCATGGTCTGCTGGAACTCCTCGGCGAACTTCGCGTGTTCCTGGTCCTGCCACGAGTCGCCGAGCGCGCCGAAGCGGGCCTGGAGCTGTGTCGTGCGCTCGGACACGTCGATGCTGAAGCGGCGCAACTCCTCGGCGAAGCGCCGCACCTCGGCGGGGTCAATGATGGCTTGGGACATGGCGTGGGTTTGGTTTGCCCGGCTTCTTCGGGTGACGGGGGAGACGCTAGCAAACGCGGCGGGCGCGGCCAACTGTCTTTGCCTACGGAAAAATCATCGAGCACCGCAGAGGCGGGAAAGGCAAAGAGGGGAAAGCTAAAAACTGTCTTCTCCGCGCCTTTCCCGCCTCTTGTGGTGCAAACCAGTTGTTCCTCACGCCGGCGGCAGAATCTCCACGATCTCCGCCAGCGGGCGCTGCTGCGGGTCCCAGAGCGTGTTGCGGCGGCCGTAGAGCCACTGGGACTTGTCCAGCTTGAGCGCCGCGTTGATGAAGTCGTCGGAGTGGACGCGCAGGAATGCCTTCGGTCGGCTGGCGTGTGTGATTGCGTAGTCCGCGAGGAGCGTGCCGAGCGGGCGGCGCTCATCGAGGATTTCCTTGCGCGCGGCGGGCGGGAAGAGGGCGAGATTGATTTTGATGGCACCGAATTCGACGGGCTGGTCCGACTTGTCGAGGAGCAGCACGACCTCGCGGAAGTAAAAGTCATCGCGCTGCTGGCGGCTGAGGACTTCGAGATGGATGCGCTCGCCGTGGAACTTCTCCAGCGTCGGCGTCATGTCGTCCTGATGCACAAGCAAGGACTTGTAAGGCTCCGGCACGGCGTCGCCGGACACCGGCTCGATGGACGGCAAGTCCCGGCCCGCCTGGGCGTAGAAGTCGTCCAGCGGGTAGGCGATAGGGAGAATAGAAGGGGAGGGCATGGAAATCGGTTCAGGCATATCTCGTCGAGCGATGCTCCGGCTTGAAAAACTCCATCAGCAGCCGGTCCACTTGCAGCAGCGCGTCGCGCGTGAGCAGGATGCGGTCGCCCTCCACGGTGAGGCAGCCCCAGTCCTTGAGCAACGCCAGCGGGGCGGGGAACTGCTCCAACGGGTCGGTGCCGAACTTTGCCTTGAAGCTGGCGCGGCTGTTGGAACCCAGCTTGAGCATCAGCATGAACTCGCGGATGTAGCGCTCGTCGGGCTGCGTCGGATAGGCGCGGAAGATGGGCAGCTCGCCGGCGTTCACCTTCGCGAGATACGGGTCGAAGTCCGCCTGGTTCTGGTAGTGGACGCCGTTGATGTGCCCGAAGCTCGCGACGCCCACGGAGAGTAAATCCGCGCCGGAGAACAAGCCCTCGCGATAGAGGAACTTCACCTTGGCCGGGTCGCGCACGACGGTGCTGGTGCTGTTCATCGCGTAGCCGACCTGCTCGAACTCGCGGAAGGCGTAGTCCACCCAGCGGCGCTTGGTCTCCCAGTCGGCCACGGGCGCGACGAGCTGGCCCTGCGCCTTCATCTGCTGGTAGATGCCCGTGTTGTAGGGCACTTCCATCTGATAGACCGTGAGCGAGTCGGGCTGGAGCGCGACGGCCTTGGCGACGGTTTCAATCCACTTCTCCTCGGTCTCCTCGACCATGCCAGCGATGAGGTCAATGTTGATTTGCGGGAAGCCGATTTCGCGCGCGTAGGCGTAGGCGCGGGTGATCTCCTTCGAGCGATGCGCGCGCCCGTTGATTTCGAGGATGTGGTCGTCGAAGTGCTCGATGCCGAGCGAAAGGCGCGTGACGCCCAGCTCGCGGATGGCGCGGAGCTTGTGGTCCGTGAGCGTGCCCGGCTCGGCCTCGAAGGTGATTTCCTCCGCCTCATCCCAAGGCAACAGGCGCTTCATGCCGTCGGTCAATTGCTTGAGCTGGTCGGGGCTGAGGTAGCTGGGCGTGCCGCCGCCAAAGTAGATGAACTTCGGCTTGCGCCCGCCGATGAAGGGCTTGCCCGCATACATCTCCAACTCGCGCAAGACGGCGTCCACGTAGCCCTTGATGGCGGCGGAATCCTTGTCCGTATAGACCTTGAAGTAGCAAAAGTGGCAACGCTTCCGGCAAAAAGGGATGTGGGTGTAGAGGCCGAGGGAGACGGGGGGGAGTTGAGCGTTGAGAGTTGAGAGTTGCGAGGGGGGGCGCTCCAGTGCGGCGTGTAGCTCTGGCAAGAACTCCGGCTTCCAAAACGAGAACGGCGGGTAGTTAGTGACGAAGTAGTTGCCCGCCGTGGTCGCCAAGTGGGCCGGAGGCGGGGCGTGCTGTGCACCGGGCTGAAGCGGGGCGATGGTGATGGTGCTCATTCTGGCTGCGAAGAGATTTACTTGGCTGGTTTGACCCCGAAACAATACACGCTCCCGTCCTCGCTGCCGATGACCACCTTGCCGTCGGACACGGCGGGCGACGCGGCGAGGCCCTGACCAATTTCGTAGCTCCACAGCTCCTTGCCGTCGGCGAGCGCAAGCAGGTAGAGGCGGCCGTCCTCGGAGCCGACGATGACCTTGCCGTCGCAGATGACCGGGGAGCTGTCCACCTTGCCGCGCGTGCCGAAAGTCCAGATGGTTTCACCGTCCTTCGTGCGGAGGCAGTGGACGCGCTTGTCGCGGCCACCGATGACGAGGCGGTCGCCCAACACGGCGGGCGAGGAAACGTAGGCGAAGGCGCGGTCGCGGTAGCTCCAGAGGTTCGTGCCCTTGGCGAGGTCCACGCAGAAGACTTGGTTCTCGAAGTGGCCGCCATAGACGCGGCCATCCGCCACCGCCACGGAGCCGAGGATGGGCGCGCCGATTTCCAACTCCTTCACCTTCGTCCCGTTGGTAAGCGCGACGATGTGCAGCAGCGAATCGCAGCCACCGAGGGCGGTCAGGCCTTGGAAGACGGCGGGCGTGCCGTTGATGCCGCTGCCGGTCTCATAGACCCAGTTGGATTTCCCGGTCGCGGCGGCGAGGCAGTAGAGCCTCGCGTCGTGGCAGCCGAAGATGACGTTCCAGTCCTTGCCGTTGGGCGCGCGGACGAGGTTGGGCGAGCCGGGCATCTTGTCGCCGATGGGGAACTTCCAGACCTCCTTCCCGGTCTTCGCGTCGAGCGCATAGAACATTGGCTCGTCCGAGCCGAAGAAGACCCGGCCCTCGTGGACTAACGGCGAGGACTCGACACTGCCGCCGGTCTTGAAGGCCCAGTTGGTCTTCCCCGTAGCCAGCGCGAGCGAGTAGAGGAAGCCATCGTCCGAGCCGACAAAGACGTTTCCGCCCACAATGGCGGCGGAAGACTTCACCGGACCGCCGGTCTTGAAGCTCCAGAGCAAGTCGAGTTTAGCGGCGAGTTTGCCCTCCGCGACACCGCGCAGCTCCGGTCCGCCGCGATACTGCGGCCAGTCGGCGGCGCGGAGCGAGGAAGCCAGCAGGAGTCCGCCAAACGCGACGACGACCAGGCGGGGAAAGGAGAACCGGCTCATAGCATGATTTGTTGGAGGAAGCTTCCACTGAAGCGGAGGCTTTGGCAACCGGTTATTACCTACACGTAGTAGTTTTGCGCGCGTAACGGGGACACTCTTGTCCCCGGTGGAGGATGGGGCGTCCGTCGCACGGCGTCGGCCAGCTGGTCGAAGGGGACAGGAGTGTCCCCGTTACGCGCTACTTCGAGAGGATGTCCAGCAGCTCGACCTCGAAGAAGAGGACCTCGTTCGGGCCGATGCCGGGCGGGCTTCCGCGCTCGCCGTAGGCGAGGTAGTGCGGGATGAAAAGGTGCCACTTGCTGCCCTTGGGCATGAGCAGCAGCGCGTCGGTCCAGCCTCGGATGACGCCGGTCACACCAAACTCGCCGGGCAGGTTTTTCTCGTAGGAGCTGTCGAAAATGCCGCCGGGCTGGAGTGTTTTCTTGTCAATCACCTTGCCGGTGTAATGGACGCGCACCGTGTCCTTTTCGGTGGGCAGCTTGCCGGTGCCGGCCTTGATGATGCGGTATTGCAGGCCGCTGGGGCGCTCGACGACGTCTGCCTGCTGCTTGTTCTTGGCGAGGAATTCCTTGCCCCGCTTGAGATTGGTCTCGGGGGCGTTCATGTCCACGGAGGGCGGGATGTAAGGCGGGCGGCTCGTGTTCGTGCCAGCCTGCGCCACCACCGTGCCCGGCGCGGGGGCGGTGAGCCACGGGGCGTCCTTGGGCACGGGCAGCCTGAGCGCGGTGAGCAGTTGCAGCCGCGTCTGCGGGCTCCATCCCTCTCCGGGCGGGGCGTTGATGACCTGGTCAAGCACCAACTGCCGCAACGCGGGCAGCGACGGCAGGTCCACACGGTCGCGCTCGGAGCGCTCGACCTTCGTCGCGTAGCCGGCGTGAATCTTGCGGATGAGACCAAGGTAACCCGCCGCATGGTCATCCTCGCCGACGGCCAAATCATAGAAGTGCCGGGCGAACATGCCTTCGATGGCGCTCTGAATCTTGTCCTTGCCGAGGTCCATCAGCTCCTTGTAGCGCTCTATCACGAAGTCGGTGACGTTCTGGTCCGACTTGGTGTAGCGGCCGGGATACTTCTTGGCGAGGTAGTCGTGCCAGCGGGCGGCGTCCTGCTCGCGGTTGTAGTTGTAGAGGTCGGAGATGGCCTGCTTGAGGAAGTTCGCGTGTGCGTTCTTCACGTTGTCCGCGCTGTCCTTCGCAGTTTCGATCATCTCTTCGTAGCCTTCGTTCGCCATTGGAATTGCAATCAGGTTCGGGGCCGTGTCGAACTTGCCGGTCAAGGGGTTGAAAATGATCCGTCCACGCTGGGCGGCGAGCTGCATGGACTGGTAGATGACGCGGCGCAGAGTGATGAGCTGCTCGGGCTTCGAGTTCTTCAGACCAAGCGACGCCCAGTAGATCGCGTGCGTCTCGGGCAGCCGCCATTCCAAGGGGCCGTATTTCTCGTCCACCTCGCGCATCAGCTTGGGGTCGAGCTTGTATTTCTCGCGAAGGAGTTTGGCGCGCGCCTTCGCGTCATCGGTCTGCGGGTTGAGCAGCTCCTCCCAGTTGGGCCTGCCCTGCTTGCCCAGAACCTCGGTCATCATGCGCAGCCACTCGCTTTTGTAGGTCATGTGGGCGTTGTCGAGGTTCGCGCCCATCTTGTGCTGGAAGTGCCACGCCAGCTCGCGGTAGATGAGCGTCTCGTTGGGGTTGTATTTGAGCGCCTCGTCGCGCAGCAGCTCGATGCCGCGGTTGACCCAGAACCAGCGGTCGTTTGGGTCGGGAAACTTCACCGAGATGTTGTAGGAGAGGTTCCACGCCTGATGCACCCAGACGGCGACGAAGTGCGGCTGCATCTTCGTGATCCAGTCGGAGAGCTGGACCATCTCGAAGTATTTCTCGTCGAGCTGAAGGTCGTTGAGGCGGATCCAGAGCGCGTTGGAGACCAACCCGCGGAAGCCGCCCAGCGCGACGGCGGTGAAGGCCATCATCGGCGGCATGCTCTCGACGGCCTCGACGCGCGTGAGCTTGAGCCGCACGCGCTCGGCGGTCAGTTGGCGCTGCGCGAGATTGACGCCGACCAGCAGCGCCACGGCGAGCAGCGAGAGCAGAGGCTTGTAGAAACGACGGTCGTTCATGTCAGCCCTTGTCCTGTGCGGTGGCCATCTCGCGCCGGTTGAAGACGATCATGCCGGCAAGCGCGAAGAAGCCGCCGACCAGCACCCAGACATTCAGGAACGCCAGAGCCAGCGTCGTCCATGACACGCTGCGTCCGGTGCTGAGGGAATCAATCGGCGAGAAGGAGTTGATCATTGTCAGCACCTCGTCGGCCCTCTTGAAGATGGGCACCATGACGAAGTCCACCGCGCCGAGCATTCCCTCCGGCACGCCGGTATCGTGGTTCGTGCTGCCGAACGTGCCGTCCTTCACCACGGTGGCGATGGTCCCGCTGCTCAGGCCCACGATGAGCACGGTGACGGAGAAAAACGCCGCGACCGGGAACGACAGGTAGGATGCGCCCGCCAGGCCGATGGCAGCGAGCAGGCCGAGCCAGATGAAAATGATCGTCAATCCGCGGACGAAGTTCAGCCCGAAGCTGCCCTCGTGGTAAAGCACCTCCATCCCCTCCACGAGATCGAAGAGCACGACAGCCTGGTTAGGATTTCCGAACGTGATGTAGAGCAGTCCGTCCTTGTCGAGCAGGTCCAGGAAGCGTCCGTTCTTCACCGGTTCGGCGCTCGAGTTGCCCTTGGCGTCGAGCAGGTTGATGCCGAACTCGTGGAACGTGTCCGTGGTGAGAGGGCGGCTCATGCGGACGACCTTGGTGGAGTTCGGCGGACCAATCTCCCAGAGCGTGCCGTAGGTCTCGGGCTTCACGCTGTAAGCCGACGAGCGGAACTTCACGCGCAGGTAGATGGGCTTGTTCTCGAGCTGCCGACGCGCAAGCCCGGTGTCTATGACCCACGTCCGCGTCGCGCGCGGCGGGACCGCCTGGAACTGCGACTTGAGAGACTCCTTCACGTCCTTGCGCACGGTGGCGAGGTCCGCGCCATTGGCGTTCGCGCCGATCTCCTTGATGCGCTCCTTGAGAATCCGCTCCACCTCGGCGTCGAGGTCGGGCGGGACTTCCTTGAGCGAGCCGCGCGCGATGAGCAGCTCGTTCTTCAAGATGGCCTGCTGCTTGTCTGGCAGGCTGGCGGCGCGCCACTGGACGAGGAAGAAAACGGCGAGGCCGGACAAGCCGAGGAGCGTGAAGTTCAGCCCCATGATGCCGAGCCATTTGCCAGCCCAGATCTGCCAGCGCGGAATGGGCTTCACCACGACCATCTGCATCGAGCAATCCTCCACGTCCCGCGCCAGCGTGCCGGTGGCGAGCCAGAGCGTGACGAGGCCAAGGATGGCCGTGACCGCGCTGAGACAATAGGTGATGACGATCTGCACGAGCCCGCGTGCGGTGCCGTCGTGCTTGAGCGCGAGCGGCAGGCCGACGACGACGAGCACAAGCAGCACGGCGAGCACGGGCAGGAGCCGGTAGCGCACCACGGCCTTGATGGTGAGGCGCGCGACGGCAAGCACTCGCTGAAGTCCCGCCGGCATGGTGAACAGCACGGGCGCAACGCCCAGCCGCCACTCGGCAGGGATGTTCTCGCCTACGGCCTTGAACTTTGCGATGGCATCGGCGGACGAAGTGGCGGGGACGAGGCCTTGGTAAAGGAAGCCGCGCTCCTGATAGGAACGGCTCAACAGGTAATTGGCGCGCGCGCCGAAGAAGGCCTGGAAGCCGACTCCAACGGCGATGAGCAGGCCTGGATTTTCCGTGATGAGCTTGGTGGCGATGAGCGCGAGCGCCGCGTGAACCACTAGCAGAGCAACGCCGGGAATCCACACGCGCCGCGCCAACGCCCAGACCCAGCCCAGAATCGCCGCTGGCCAAGAGAAGCCATGCTTCACGGCGGCGAGGCCCTGGTGCGGGTGCTTCAGGATTTCAAAGTGACTGGTCATGCGACGTTCACGCGAGGAAGCAACTGGCACACGCGGGCGTATGGAGTGCGGTGTTGCTCATGCCTTGGGCTTGCCCAGCAGGTTGGCGAGCTTCTCGTTCGCCTTTGCCGCATCGAGGACGGGCTTCGCGGCGACTTCGACGTTTGGCTCGGGAGCGGCTGGAGCCGGGGCGGTGAGGGCGGCGAGTTTCTTCTGGGCCTCGACTTCAGCCGCCGTCGGGACCACGACGACCGGCGCGGGAGCTTCCGCAACCGGCGCAGCGGCGACCAGTCGGTCCAGCACACGGGCCTGCTGCTGCGCTCCGGCCTCCGCCCCGCCCCGCAAGTATTCGGCAACCTGGCTGCCGGAGGTCGCGCCGGAGGTGTTTTGCTCGCTGGCGCGCGCACGGTTCACTACGCCGAGAAAGTAGCTCTCCAAGTTCTGCGTCGGGTTATCGAGCTGGATGCGGTCGGCAGCAACGTCACGGCGGATGGTGCCGAGGATGTTCTCCATCGCCTCGCGCGGCAGCATGGGGAAGGTGATGCGGACGGAACTACGCTCGGTGAGCAATTCCTTGAGCGTGCCGTCGGCCTGAATCTTGCCGCCGTAGTAAATCACCACGCGGTCGCACACGTCCTCCACATCGCTGAGAAGATGGCTGGAGAGAATGACCGTCTTGCCGCGGTTCTTCAGCGCGAGGATGACGTCCTTCACCTCGCGGCAACCCAGCGGGTCGAGGCCGGCGGTCGGCTCGTCGAGGATGACGAGGTCAGGGTCGTTGATGAGCGCCTGCGCCAGGCCGATGCGGCGCTGCAGGCCCTTGGAGAACTCGCCCACCGTGCGGCTGCGGACTTGGTTGAGGCCGACCATCTCGAGGAGTTGCTCGGTGCGCTGGTCGCGCTGCTCGGGCGGGAGTTGGAAGAGGTTGCCGAAGAAGTCGAGCGTCTCGCGGGAGTCGAGATACTTGTAGAGATAGCTCTCCTCGGGCAGGTAGCCGATGCGCGCCTTGGTCTTCACGTGGCGCGGCGAGTGGCCGAAAATCTCGATGTGGCCCTTGGTCGGGTAGAGCAGGCCCAGCAGCATCTTGATGGTGGTGGACTTGCCGGAGCCGTTGGGTCCGAGCAGGCCGAAGACCTCGCCGCGCCGGACCTCGAAGTTCACGGTGTCCACGGCGCGCGCCTTGGGCCGGCCCCAGAAATCCGTAAAGACCTTGGTGAGCCCGCGCACGGAGATGACGGCCTCGGTGGAGGTGCGCACGGCGGCTTCGGGCTGGAGGGTGTCGAGGACGGTCATGGTATGAATCGAATCAGCGTCAGGTCGACGACGCACGTCCGCAGCGCGACTTCACGCCAGCTTCGGCTGCAACTGTCCAGCGGCTTCGTGCTTGCTGGCGCCGCCGGCGGGCGGCGGGTTCGCGGGCGCTCCGGCCTGGAATGGTTCGAGATCCTCGCCCTGGCGCACGAGGCGGGCGCTGTTGAAGACGACGATGAGCGAGCCGGCGACGTGCATCAGCGCGGCAACGACTGGGTTGATGTATTTCAGCGCGGCCAGCACCAGACCGCCAATGACGAAGACGATGCCGAAGAGGAAGTTCTGGTTGATGACGCTGCGGGTCATGCGCGAAAGGCGGATGAGGAAGGGCAGGCGGCGCAGGTCGCTGTTCATCAGCGCGATGGTCGCGCTGTGGATGGCCACCTCGCTGCCGGCCGCGCCCATCGCGATGCCGAGGTCACCGGCGGCCAGCGCGGGGGCGTCGTTCACGCCGTCACCGACCACGGCGACGCGGTAGCCTTTGGCGCGCAGGGCCTTCACATACTCGACCTTGTTCTGCGGCAGGCACTCGGCGGCGACTTCCTCGATGCCAATTTCCTTCGCCACGCGCGCGGCGACGGGCTGACGGTCGCCGGAGACCATCGCCACGCGGCGGACGCCGGTGTCCTTCAAGTCGAGCAACGCCTCCTTCGCCTCGTGGCGGGTCTCGTCCTGCAAGCCCACCCAGCCGATGCACGCGCCGTTGCGGGCGATGAAGAGCAGGCTGTAGCCAGCGGTTTCGTCCACGTCCACGGAGCCGAGGATGTCGCCGGTCACGCCGTTGTCCTTGAGCCATTGCGCGCGGCCCACGAGGACGACGGTCCCGTCCACGTTCGCCTTCACGCCGCGACCAGCGGTCTCGGAGAAGTTCTTTGGGTCGCTCAACGGAACCCCCGCCTCCACGGCGAGCGCGGTGAGGGCCTTGGCCGTGGGGTGGTTGCTGAACTGCTCGGCGCTCGCGGCGATGCGCAGCAGTTCGGCGGGGGCCGTGCCGCTCGCGGGGGCAAGGCGGCTCACGGCCAGCTTGCCGGTCGTGAGAGTGCCGGTCTTGTCGAAGACGAAGGCGTTGATTTTCGCGGCGAGCTCAATGTCGGCGACGTTTTTGATGAGGATGCCGAGGCGGGCGGCGGCGGAGAGCGCGGCGACCATCGCGGTGGGAGTGGCGAGCACGAAGGCGCAGGGGCAGGCGACGATGAAGACGGCGATAACGCGGCTCAACTCACCGGTGAACGCCCACACCAGCGCGCCGATCACCAGCACGAGCGGTGTGTAAAAGCTCATGTATTGGTCCACGATGCGCATGATCGGCAGCTTGGTCTTCTCGGCGGCCAAGATGAGTTCGCGCACGCGGTTGAGCGTGGAGTCGGTGCCGGCCCGGGTGACTTTGATTTCAAGGACACCAGTGAGGTTGATGGTGCCCGCGAACGCCTGGTCGCCGGGCTTCTTGTCCACCGGGAGAGATTCGCCAGTGATGTTCGCCTGATTGATGGAACCCTCGCCGGTGAGGATTTGGCCGTCGGCGGCCACGTTGTCACCGGGGCGGACGCGGATGACATCGCCGTTGGCAAGCTCGTGGACGGCGACTTCCTCTTCCTTGCCGCTGACGATGCGGCGGGCCTTGGTGGGCGTGAGCTTGATGAGCGACTCGATGGAGAGGCGCGCGCCCTCGGCGGTGCGGCTCTCGATAATCTGGCCCAGCAACATGAAGAAGCTCACGACGCCCGCTTCCTGATAGTGCCCGCTGGCGAAGGACGCGAGAACGGCGAGCGCGACGAGTTCGTTCGTAGTGAGGTTGCCGCGCTTCAAGTCCTTCACCGCCACGACGACGATGGGCCAGCCCAGCACGATGGCTCCGAGTCCCGCGCTGAGGTCGGCGACGGTCTTCCCGTTGGCCGTGAACCACTCGATGATGAACGAGTTGATGACGAGGATGAGGCCGAAGAGCGTGACGCCGAGCTGCTGCGTGGCGTGCTCGTGGTCGGTGCCGCACGAGGAGCACCGCTCGCCGTCGGTGTGGTTGTGTTCCTGCTGGCTGAGGAGGCTGGTGACTTGCATCGGGAGTTTATCAGGGTTGCTTCGGCGCAGCCGGCTTCAACGGCTCGCGGTTCAAGAGGAGGCGCAGCTCGCGCGGCGTCCCATCGGTGCGCTCGACGATGAAATACTTCTCCTGCGCGTTGCCGAGGACGGCGGCCATCGTCTCGGTGAGGCGACGGTCGCGGAAGAGCTGCGGGTTGCTGGTGAACTCCGGCAGGCGCGCGAGGAAGTAGTCCGCGTCGGCCTTCGCCGATTGCACGATGCGCGTCGCGTCGGCGCGCCCGGCGTTGCGGATGGCGTCGGCCTCTGCCTCAGCCTTGGTGCGGGTGGTGTTGGCATCACCTTCGGCGGTGTTGATAGCCTTGCGCTTGTCGTTCTCGGCCTCGAGCACGGCGTCGAAGGCAGCCTTCACCTGACGGGGCGGGATGGCGACGACATCGCAGCCGCGCGGGTCGAACTCGATGCCGAGGTTCTGCGTCGTGACGAGCGCTTGCACGCGGCTCATGAGCTTCCCCTTGAAACCGGCGATGTCCTGCCGCGTGGCTTTGTCCACGGTGAACTGGCCGGAGGCGTGGTGAAGCGCGTTGTTCAGCGCGTTCTGCACGAGGTTCGAGACGGCGGCGAACTGGAACACATACGCCTCGGGGTCGCTGATGCGGTAACGCAGCGTGGCCTTGACGTGCATGATGTTGCCGTCGGCGGTGAGCGTGTAGCCGTCGGTGGCGGGGTTGAGCGTGGCCCCGGCGGGCGGTTCTTGGCCGGCGAGTTCCTGCTGCGGCGTCACCGGATACCAGCCCGCACTGGAGATGACGGTGTGGACTTGGTCTTTCGGGATTTTGACAATCTCGTTGATGGGAAACGGGAAGGACCAATGGAGGCCGGGCTTGAGCAACGCCGCGTCGCCTTTGCCGGTGGACGCGCCGAAGAGGAGCTTGATGGCGACCTCCTGCGGGCCAACGGTGAAAATGCCGGAGGCGAAGAAGAGGACAATGAGGCCGGCCATCACCACGCGAACGACGAGGAAGCTGCTCTTCAGCGCGTCGGACAGCGCCTGCGTGCTGGAGTCCTCCATCGGCGCTTCGGGTGTCGGCACAGGCGCGTCGCCGGGGCCGTGGGAGTGAGAATGCGCGTGATCGTCCGGCCCCGGCCCGTGGCTGTGGCTGTGGTCGTTCGGCCCGTGGGAATGGTCGTGGTCGCTCATGACAGGCGGCTTACTTGGTGCCAGCGGGGCGAACGAGGGAGTTGGTGGAACGGAGCAGGTCGAAGGGCGAGGAGTTCTGGTCGAGAATCAGCGTGGTCCGCTCCTTCGCGATGGCTTCCATCGAGGCGAGCTTCTGGAGGAACACGGCTAGTTCCTTATTTTGCTCCAGCGTCTTGTAGGCCTTCGCGGCTTCCTTCTCGGCCTCGCCCCGACTGCGCGTGGCCGCAGCCTCGGCGGCGGCGAGCTTTTCGCTGCGTTCGCGCTCGGCGGTGGAGCGAATCTTGGTGGCGTCGCGGTCGCCTTCACCCTCGAACTGCTTCACGAGGCGCTGGCGCTCTTCCTTCATGCGCTCGAAAACCTTCTGCGTGACGCTCTCGGGGAAGCCGAGGCGCTTGATGCCGAGGGATTTCACCTCCAGGCCGAATTTCTCCTTCGCCGTGCCGGCCACCTGCAAGAACATCTCCTTTTCGATTTCATCGAACTTGAGCTTGGCGGGGTCGGTGTTGATGAAGTCGCTGAAATTGTGCGTGCCGACGGCGGCGTTCTTGGCGCTGCGCACGAGGCTCTCGAGATTGCGCTTCGCGTCGTCCACGCCGCCGGGGAAGCTGCGGTTGAACTTCTGCGGCTCGGTGATGCGCCAGCCGACATAGACGAGCACGAGGACGTTGCGCTGGTCGAGGGTCATGGCCTCCTCGAACTTGCCCTCGAAGTTATGCACGCGGGCGTCGAAGCGGTGGACCTTCTGGATGGGCCACGGGAGCTTGAAGCGCAGGCCGGGCTTGATGACCGCCTCATCGGCCTTGCCGAAGGTGGTGAGAAAAGCCACCTCGCTCTCGCGCACCTGGAAGAGGAACGAGATGGAGCCAAAGATGAGGAGGATGAGGAGGCCGACGACGAAGGTTACGGGGTTGCGCATAGTCAGTGGGTCAGAAAGTGGCGAGGTGGATTATTTCTTCGCGGGGATTTCCAAGTTCAAAAGGTCTTCGCGAATCTTGTCTTCGAGGTTGAGCTGAATCAGCTCCTGCGCGTTGGTCGTGGCGATGATGTATTTGCGGGACTTGGCAATGGCCTTGGCGTAGGTCTGCAAATAAATCCGCTGCGGATAGACTGTCGGCGCAGCGTCGAAGGCAGCCATCTGATGCTCGAACTGCGCGCCAATCGCGCCAGCCTCGGCCACGCGCCGAACCGCGAAGGCCGCTGCGGTGTCCTTCACCTTGTGCGCCTCGCCCTCGGCCATCGCGGTGGATTTAGTCGCCTCGCCTTTGGCTGCAAGGGTCTTCGCTTCGCGCGTCTGCTGTGCGCCGATGACGGCCTCGAACGCCTCGGCCACGCTCACCGGCGGGTGCACGTCCTGCAAGCCGACGAAGAGGATGTCCACGCCCAACTTCGCGTCGTCGGCGGACTTCTGGATGTTCGCCCGGAGCGCCTCGGCGGACTTCTTCCGGCCCACGGACATGAACTCGAAGAAATCCACACTCACGAGATGACGGACGACCTCGCGGGTCGCGAGGCGCTCCAGCAGTTCGTTCGGGTTCGCGTGGTTGCGCGCCCAAGCAACGATGTCCTTGATTTGATACTGCACCGGGACGCTGGCGGTGATGAGGTTGGCGGGCGGCGCGGACTTCTCCCCGGCGGCGTTGGTGTTCGAGGCGCTGTCCTGTTCTTTGTTGGCGACGGGCAGGTTGAACTCCTCTTTGTAATGGCTCTTGGTCCAGACAATCGTGTTCTCCGCTGTCGTGCCGCCGAGGTCGTCGTCCTTGGTCACGACGCCGACGGTGAAGGTCTGAATGCGGTGGGATTGGAAGCGATACACGGAGTCAATCGGCCACGGGCACTTCAGATGGAAGCCGGGGTTCAGGGCCGTGGTCCCGACCGGTTTGCCGCAGCGCTCCAGCAACGCCTGCTCGTCCGGCTCGATGAAGACGAAGCTGGTGGAAAGCCACAGCAGGCCGGACTGAATCAGCAGCAGCCAGACAAAGGCTTTTTGCAGGAACTGGAAGAACCACGTCTCGGAGACCTTGAAGCCGAACTGGTAGTCCAGCGCGTGCGCCGCCGTGGTGAAGACGCTCTCGGGCTGGCCCAGCAGACCGACGAGGCGACTCTCGTAAAGGACACGAGCCGCTTGGCCGCGGACGCGGGGACGATAAATTTCGAGGATGAGCGTGAAGAGGTTTTCGACCGCCGCGAGCGCGAGAATCACGCACAAGGCGCGGGCGATGAAGATGTCCACCTTCGAGTGGCCGAAGTGAATCGCCACGATGCCCACCGCGGCGAGCAGGCTCAGATACGCGCCGAGGAGGAGGTAGCTGCCAGCGGGTTGCAGCAGCCGCTGGCCTTCCAGCCGCGCCACGTTGACCGAGTAGCGGCCGGGGAGGAATTGCAGGAAGAAGAGGAAGCCGAAGAACGCCGCCATCACCGGCAGGGAGTTGCGCACCTCGCGCGCGTCGGGATTGAGCACCTGCTTGCCGAGCCACCAAGCCGCCGCCACTTGCAGCACCAGCAGCACGAGGCAGAACGCCGGCAACAGCCAAAGCTCGAACTGCTCGCGGGCACGCCGCGCCGGGAAGGCTTCCGCGTCCGTTCCGTCGAAGAGTGTTGTGCTGCGCGCGGACTTGGCCAGCTCGTCGAGTTCGAGCTTCTCCAGCTTCTCGCGTGCCTCCATCCGCATCTGGAAGTAGCTGAACAGCGCGACGAGGAAGCCCAGCCCCAGGAAGACGCTGACCACTTCGTCCGCGTAGGACGCCGTCGAGCGCGCGATATACGTGCCCAAGCCGGCGGCGGCGAGGGCGATGAGGAGGTTGACCAGCCCGGTAGGTTTCAAATTGCGTTCCATTAGATCAACTCAGCTCACGGTCCTCGAACAGCATCAGCGCGACGGCCAGTGACGCACCCAAATATCCCACCACATACCCGGTGGCCTTGCCCACGTAGCCCCAGACACCCTCGATCGCGTGCGACCGCGTGCCTTCGATCGCGTCCGCCAGCCAGAACAACTGCCAGTTCGGGAGGACCGTGTGAAACACCGTCGCCCACCACGAACCCGCCTCCGCGCGCTTGCCAAAAAGGTAGTCGCTCATCAAGCCGAGCAGGAACAAAGAGGTGCAGATCACCAGGGTCGGCACCGTGTCGTAGCGAGTCGAGCACGCCAGCGCCAGACCGGCGAAGAGCAGCAGCGCCAGCAGCACCAGCACGCACGCGGGCAGGAGCCGCCAGTCCACCTTATACATGCCCGGCTCCGTCGCGCCCGGCCGCTTAAGCTCAATCAGGAAGGCGAGCGCGCAAAAAGCCAGCGTCGTCAGCACCGTGAGCAACAGCACCGCGTCCGAGACAAACGAACGGCGCAGAAAGTAGTTGGTGAACCCGGCCAGCACGTATGCCAGAGCCACAGCCCCGCAATATATTCCCGTTCCAACCAGATCGGCCTCCCCGTAGGCATCGAACGCCATCCGGCTCGCCAGCAGAGTCGCCAGCGTGTTCACGTAGGCCAGCAACACAAGCGCCGCAGCCAGCCCGCAGTATTTGGCCAGCAGGAATTTTGCGCGCCCCACCGGCTTGGCCAGCACCGCCAGCGCCGTCCCAGTGCGGATCTCATGCGCCACCGACGCCGACGCGCTCAAGACCGCCACGAACAGCCCGACCATCAGCATCAACGCCAGCGCGCTGTCCTTCACCAGCTTGGTGTCCTCGCCCATGCCGAAGTAAGGCACGGCCGCCAGGAACACGATGAACAGCGAGGAACCCGCCGTCAGCAGCAGGAAGATGGGCTGCCGCACCAGTTCCATGAACGCATTCGTGGCGATTGTCATGAATTGTCGCATCAGGTTTGGCTTGCTTGCGCGCGCATAATACGGATGCACTGCAACTTGGCAACCCCCCCGATTCAAAATGGACTGCCGCCGGGAAAACCTGCTTGCCTTCCAACGACCCACAATTAACCTCACGCCGCTCGCGGACGCTTAGCTCAGTGGTAGAGCATTACCTTCACACGGTAGGGGTCGCAGGTTCGAAACCTGCAGCGTCCACCACCTCTGTCTTCCTCCGACATTTCCCTTTGGAAAAGAAAACCGGCAGGCCATCGCTGGCCTGCCGGTTGCGAAACGGGTTTGTGCGCGAGGCTCGCCTTAGCGGTCCTCGGCGGCGTCGAAGGCGTGCTGCAACGCGACGAGGTCCTCGCCGGGCTTGAGCGCGTCGAGGATCTTCTGCTCTTCCTTGAGCTGCTCGGGGCTGTAGCTCGCGGCCTTCACAGACAGGCCGATGCGGCGCTCGGCGCGGTCAATCTTCACGACGCGCGCGGTGACTTCCTGGCCGACCGTCAGCACGTTCTTGATCTTGTCCACGCGGTCCTCGCTGATCTGGCTGATGTGCACCAGGCCGTCAATGTCGTGCGCCAAGCCGATGAACGCGCCGAAGCTGGCGAGCTTGGTGACCTTGCCGGTGACGAGGTCGCCGACTTTGTAGAACTGGTCAATGCCGGCCCACGGGTCGGTCCCCAGTTGTTTCATGCCCAGCGAAATGCGCTGGTTGACCTTGTCGATCTCGAGCACGACCGCCTCGACTTCGTCGCCCTTCTGGAAGACTTCGGAGGGGTGGTTGATCTTGCGCGTCCACGAGATGTCGGAGACGTGCACCATGCCGTCGAGGCCTTCCTCCAGCTCGACGAATGCGCCGTAGCTGGTGAGGTTGCGGACCTTGCCCTTGATCTTGGTGCCGGGGGGATACTTGCCCTGCGCCTGTTCCCAAGGATTGGATTCGAGCTGGCGGATGCCGAGCGAGATTTTCTGCTCGTCGCGGTTGATGCCGAGGACGACGGCTTCGACTTCCTGGCCGGGCTTGAGCACATCCGAGGGTTTGGCGATGCGCTTGGTCCAGGACAGTTCGGTGACGTGGACGAGACCTTCGACGCCGGGCTCGAGCTCGATGAACGCGCCGTAGGCGACGAGGTTGACGACCTTGCCCTTGACCTTGGTGCCGACTGGGAACTTGCTCTCGATGGCTTCCCACGGGTTCTGGAGCTTCTGCTTGAGGCCGAGGCTGACGCGTTCCTTCTCCTTGTTCACGTCGAGCACGACCACGTCAATCTCCTGGCCGACCTTGAGGATCTCGCTCGGGTGGCCGATGCGGCCCCAGCTCATGTCGGTGATGTGCAGC
>SXGQ01012736.1_pt1 | contig 36121 bp, 30 predicted proteins | sample 3178371 | NCBI WGS metagenome assembly SXGQ01 (sample SAMN11356859, study PRJNA531348) | freshwater metagenome | isolation source: freshwater sample F1-20 | place: China: Fuxian Lake, Yuxi | collected 2017-12-25 | reverse complement strand
TTAGGTTGAAGTGGTGGGTTTAATAAGAATTTTTGATTAATCCAATTACGTAACTCGTTTTCTACAAAATATTCAGGTACGGGTTCTGAATCAGGTTTTGATGATGCTAATTCAGCTATATATCTGGCAAATTTAAGTTTGAACTTTCTATCCATCATGTGTAATAAACCATCTGATATAAAAAATATTTTTGAAATTGGATCACCTAAAGGTAAATCACCCTCAACGTAATCCATAACAGTCATCATAGTTTTACCCCACCATGTTTTATAACCCCTTGTATCTTCTAAACCTGGACGGATAATTTTATTAAACGCTCTTACCGAACTACCAACAAAACCGGCTACGGCAATTTGTGGAAAAAACCAAGGAATTAATCTTATTAGTGCTTTATAAAAACCTTCACCAATATCGTAAGTTATATTCTTTTTTTGAGCCAATTCAACTAGAGATCTTAATTGACCAAAAGTAATGGGACCTTGTTTTTTACAAAATTTTTCTTTTTCACAAACATCTGAAATAACTTTTTGTGATGGGGACACAATACTTTTAGAAGGATCTGTTTCTTTTGGTAACTCCTCTAAGTTTTGATTTTCTAAATCTTCTTCCGATTCTCTTAATATTTTTTTAATGATTTCTTTCATTCTTTAAATAAATATTTCTATTTTTGTAAAAATTATTAATTATGCCTGAATTAGCAGAAGTCAAAATAATGTCAGAATATATTAATTGGGTTTCTGAAGAAGAAACTTATATTAGTCTTGAGAAATCTATTGAAAATAAAAACCCTGATATTATCATTCCTTACAAAAAATTTAAAATAACCTCTAAAAGTAGGGGTAAAGAATTAATGTTAATCATATCTGATACGGAAACTAGTAATTCAAAAAGTATACTAATGGGAATGGGTATGTCTGGTAATTGGCTTTTTATTGAAAAAGGCGGTACACCGAAACATTCACACCTTATTTTTAATACTAAAGATGGTGGTAAGTTATGCATGGTTGACTTCAGAAGATTCTCAAGATGGAAAGAGAATCAAGAATGGTCAGATAATCGTGGACCTTGTATGTTAACAGAGTGGAAAGATTTTGTCACAAATCTAGAAAATAATTGTGACAAAAAAATTTTTGATAAACCCATATATGAATTAATGTTGGACCAAAAGTACTTTTCCGGAATGGGAAATTATCTACGTGCTGAAATTTTAGATAGATCTAATCAAAACCCCTTTGTGTCATCTAGAGAAGCAATTAAAAATAAAAATATGTTAAAATTGTGTGAAGATGTGGTTATTGAATCTTATCAGTTAGGTGGTGGACAATTATCACAATGGACCAATCCATATTTTAATGATAAAATTACTTTTAGAGAATGGTTACAATGTTATGGTAAGAAAGAAAAAATAGTTGATTCTAAAGGAAGAACTTTTTGGTACGATTCTAAATGGGTTTTTTAATCAGAAAATTTGGCTAAAGTTATAAACCAAAACACTGAAAAAAAAGTTAATGGTAAAAAGGACATACCCATTTTAAATAAAAAAAACAAAATTAAAGGACAAACTAACCATAATAATAATTTATTTCTGAATGCTCTTAAATTATTTTCTTTTTGTATTTGTTTTTGAACCCCTTGATAGTTCTCCCAAGAACCGTATTGTTCTTTAATTTCTTGATTCACCCTTTTTGTTTCTACAACTTTTTCACTCGGTGTGAATCCATTATGGTCAACTTTAGTTAAGTTTGTTTTATCGTTAAAATAAAATTTACAAGCAGTAGAACAAAAATCATATGACCTATAACTACCGTTATTATTTCTATAATAGTTATAAATAAACTTTTCATTGTGGTATATACCACACCAGTCACATTTTCTAGACATAAATATAATTTATGTTTTAATTATTTATTTGTAAAGAATACTCCCATCGTATGTTACCACAATCCCAAATACGATTATAACCTCTCTCAAACATTATTTCCTTTTCAGTTTTACTTGGGTCAAAACCTTTTTTAACCAAAACATCTTTTCTGAATCTAAATCTATGGTATCTTTTATTTTCTAATACATACCAATAATTGGGTGCTGATTCATGTATTTTTTTAAAACCTAATTTATCATATAAACCACCATTAAATAAACGGATATCTGAGTAAGAAATAATTTTATTTGGTTTGTAATTTTTTAAAAAAAAATTAAATAATTTTGAAGCAGAACCAATAACGTTTAAATTAATTTTGTTACAAAACCTAACCAACTCCCACTCATCAGATTTACCACCAAGAGCTATACGACCTTTTGAAAAAGTCATTAAAGAAATCAATTCATCATTATAATATAAACCAACCCTAACAGAATTTTTACATTCACCTCCTTGAATATGGTTTTCATTTAAGAATTTTTTTGAATCACTATTGGAAACCTCTTTTATTTCACATTTTCTTGTATAGATTTTATCTTCAATCAACCCTAGACGGTTTTTAATAATTGATTTTACAATTTGTGGAGTATATAACCATTCATCCTCAAATATGTGAATTAATTCAACCCCTTTTAGTTGACATTCTTTAGTTTTATTTAAATGGTATTTTTTTTCTTTAAAAAGTTCTGAATGCCAATATAAACCATTAAATTCAATAGCTAAATTAGAATCAGGGATATAAATATCTAATTCTTTTTTAATCACTGTCCTATCGTTTGATTTTATTTCTTTATTATATATTTCAGAAATAAAATTTTTAATTTCTAACTCAGATTTTGAAGTTTGACCTACACCTATTGGATTACAAACCGTACAAACATTATATCCTAAACGTAATCTCTCATTATATAATGGCATAGATATTTCATATTCATTATAACAAGAGTTACATTTAAGGGTATAAGTACTTAAATTAAAGTTATAATTAACAAATTCATTATTATTAAATTTGTTTTTTATTTTATGTAAAATTTTATTTTGTATTTTACTCTTTATTATTGGTGACTCTGTCGGACTTTTAAACCCATATTTCTCAATATTTGTTGATTTTATTTTTTCTTTAACAAATTCAGATTTTGATGGATTTGAAACACCATATTTGACCATAGATGTTTCTTTCATTTTTTCTATATTATTGTAATTTGGTGAACCGTAATTTTTTTCTTTTGTTAATAATGTTTTTTGGGTGTTATTAAAATTTTCATCGCCATAACGTTCTTTTTTTGTTTTTTTTTGTTTTGGAATAAAATCTTTGTGTTGTGAATAATAATCTACACCCCACTTTTTTTGATTAGATTCTTTGATTCTTTTATTTAAAATGTCTTGATTATTATTTGCACAACTTAATGAACAAAAATCTAAATAACCACCCTTGTCAAACCTGTTTGAAAATTTAACCAAATTATCACAACCACAACATTTAGGTCTTGATTCTAGATTATGAAAATAAATCCATATTTTTTCTTTAAATTTGGCATCTTGGGGTAGTTTACCTTCTGAATAATTTATTATTTCAGAATATTCTTTTGGGTGGTTTTTAGAAAACCATGTTTCTTTGGTTTTGTGACCTGACTTATTATCGGTGGTAAAAAAAGAAAAATCCATACATCTATAGTTTTATTACTATAAATATATGGATAATCTTTTTGGTAGTCAAGGTTATATAGTAACCTATATATTAGAATACGTGGATAGCTCTATCAAAACGTAAAGTTGCACTGATATCAGCCACATCTGATGAACTATAATCTAAATCATTAAAATTAGCGTTAGTTAACATTGTTCCTTGTAGAATCCATTTTTCAATTACAACCCCCGTTGGATCCAACAATTCTAATTCAATATCTTTTTTATAACCAGCAGCATACCCCATTCTACCAGTTACAGATTCAGCGTGTAAACGAACCCACTCCATTAGAGCTTGTGCAGCTGAAGGACCAATAGGATCTCTAAAAGTCACATCAATTGTTTCCCAGTTAAATCTACCAGCAACATAAGTTGATGTGTTTAAGAATGGAATTTCAACTTCTTCAATAGAAATTGAGGGTCTTGAACCCGAAGATACAAACCACTCCTGAATACCAAGAGGTGTGGGGAATCTAAATATAAACCTATTTTTCTTTTTTGGCTCGTAGGGTACGGGCATCCTCATCAATAAATCTGCCATTTTTTCTTTACTTTTTAATTTTTATTATTTATTTTTATTAAATGATGTTTCATTTAATAATAAATATCTTATGGATGAGTTTTTTTACAATTTTTTTATAAACAATAATAAATCGGGTCATAAATCAAAAGAGACTCATCTTATTAATAAATATGTTGATATTCATAAAAAAATTATTGACTTTTGTGATAATGATTTTTTGTGTAACCTACCATTCAATCAAAAAATATGGCATCTAATTCATAACGAAAAAAATGTAGTTAAATGTTTAGAATGTGGTGAACCATTAAAATTTAAACGATCACTAAAGGAAGGTTATGGTAAATTCTGTTCTTTATCTTGTACAAATAAAAATATAGAACACATAAACAAAGTCAAAAAAACAAATACACATAAATATGGTGGTAATGCACCAATTTTTTCTAAAGACATTAAAGAAAAAATTAAAGGAACGAACTTAGAAAGACATGGCGTTCATAACACATTCCAAAACCTAGAGTTAGTTAAAACGGGTTTTGTTAAAAATCATGGCGTTGATCATGTATCCAAAGTTCATGGGGTTAGAGAAAAAATTAAATCAACCAATATTAATAAATATGGTGAACCAAGTATACTCACAACTAGACTGGTACTAGATAAGGGACATAATACTAGAAGAAACTTCTTTCTAGATAGGTATAAAAATTATAACTTCATCAATTTTACTGGTAACACATTAACATTATGTTGTAATAAATGTGAAAATGATTATGACATTAGAAGAGTGACTTTTAGACATAGGGATTTATATAATATAGAAACTTGTACCATATGTAACCCCATATCCCAACAAGATAGTTTTATGGAAAGGGAAGTTTATGAATTTATTCTATCACTATATAATAAAGAAATTATTAGAAATGATAGAACTGTATTAAATGGTAAAGAGTTAGATATTTATCTCCCTGATCATAATTTAGCTATTGAATTTAATGGTTTATATTGGCATTCAGAAGATTATGTTGGTAAAAATTATCATTTAAATAAAACAATTGAATGTGAAAAAAAAGGAATAAATTTATTACAAATTTTTGAAGATGAATGGGTATATAAAAAAGAAATTGTTAAGTCTATTATAAAATCTAGATTGAATTCATTTAATGTCGTAATTTATGGTAGAAAATGTTTGGTTAGGGAAATTGATTCTAAAACGTATAAAAATTTTTGTGAAGAAAATCATATTCAGGGTACTGTTAATTCTAAAATAAAATTGGGTTTATATTACGGTAAGGAATTAGTCTCTATTATGAGTTTTGGTGGTTTAAGAAAATCTCTAGGGTCCAAGTCTATTGAAGGACATTGGGAGATGTTAAGGTTTTGTAATAAATTACACACAAAGGTTATTGGTGCTGCATCAAAGTTATTTAGTTATTTTATAAATAATTATAAACCCAAACAGATAGTATCATTTTCAGATAAAAGATATTTTAGTGGTGAATTATACCAAAAATTAAATTTTCAGTTCATTAAAGAAACTAAACCAAATTATTATTATATATCTGATTATTTAAAAAGAGAAAATAGATTTAAATATCGTAAAGATATTTTGGTTAAGGAAGGTTTTGATGAAACAAAAACTGAGTGGGAAATTATGTCAGAAAGAGGTTTTGATAGGTTATGGGATTGTGGTAATAAAAAATGGGTTTGGAAATACCCAAACCCATAATCTTATTTCATCAATTTTTTTATTCTACCTAATTCTTCTGTTAAAGGTGTATTAGATTCTATAAATCTATAATCACTATGTTTTGTTTTTTTATATTTTTTACCACTACCACCTTTACAACCATATTCTTCACACTTAGCTAAAACAGCTTGTTTATTATACGGTAATGGTTTACCTTCTTTACTATAATACATCATACTTAACATTTCCATAAATTGTGGTAAATTTTTCATAAATTGATTTTTATCAAAACCAGCTTCCAATACTGGACCACTTAATTCAAGAAGTAAGTCAAATCTACCATTTAAAGATTCACCCGCTAATGCCATAGCTTGTCCTTTTTCACCAGGTCTATCAACTTTAGCCTTTTGTCTTTCACCTATTTCAAATTCTTTAAAATTAGTCATTAAACTTTGGATAAATCCTCCGATACTTTTTCTTGTATTTCTAATCCATTTAATTAGTCCTATATTTTTTTTACTTCTAACAACGGTTAACCAAGCACCAAGATTAATATCTTTTATAAATGAATCATTCTTTTTAAGGTGTTTATAAAAAGCTTTTAAATATTTTTCTGGGTCTACTTTACCTTGATTTAATGCTGCGTCTAAAAAACCACTAGGTATTATGGTACCTTCTTTTAAATTTAAATTATTCCATAAATTTTGTCCTTTAGGTAAAAAGTTACTAGCCAAATAAGCTAATTGCATATTTCTGTTACCTTGTAAAAAATCAGGTGGTATAATAGGTTCTGGACCTGGTTCTGGCTCTGGTTCTGGTTCTGGTGGGGGTGGCAAAACACCTTCTCCTTTTACAAATTGTAAGGATTGTAATAAATCATTTAAAGTTTTTGCTCTAGATTGTCTTTTACCTTTTTCTCTAAATAATTTAACAAGGGCTCCAGCAGCTAATAGACCGATACCTAAAGTTTTAAGAATAGGTCCAGCAAATAAAGCTATAGCACTTTTTTTAACTACTGTTTTTGCTACCCATCTAGTAAACATTTTAAGCATCATCATTTTTATGGTACCACCTGGTAACGTCACTAAAGTATCCCCAGCTGATTTACCTGTACCTGCCCAATCACCTTTAAATACATCTTTTAATGTATCACCATGACCGTGTGGATTTTTAACCAATTCACTTAATGTTTGGTGTGCTAATTCTGGGTCACGGAAAACACCACCTTGTTGTGTAACAATATCAACACCAACTTGAGCATCACCCCCACCTATCTTTGATAAAGCGTTAATAACTTCATCAGGACTAGATTGTGGGGTTAAATTGGTTCCAAGAGAAGGAATAGAATTAAGTGTTTGTGTGAAACCATCACCTGGTTTTACATCACCAATAGTTTTTTCAGCTATTTCTTGAAACTGTTGTGGTGAATATGTTGTAATTTTTTCCGCTGGAAAAATATACTCTATTAACCATGATAAAGCTCCAAAAGATGCCCCAGCACCCATTAAGGCTAAAGGTAATTTCCAAGATTTAAGAGTTTTCATTCTTTCATTCTCAATTTCTTCATCACCACCTTTCGCTTGTAATTGTGCTCTAACATCTGCCGCTCTATCTTCATTTATATGTTCTTCAGAATCAGTTATTAAAACATCTTCTTCAGATTCTTCTTCAGAATCCATTATTGAACTAACCCAATTTACGTCAACGTCTAAATACTTTTTAACATACTCTCTTAAATCTGAAATTATATTATTTGCTGCGTCAATCGGTAAATAACCTTCTTCATTTGGTTTTAATTTTGATGCCGCAACTATTGAATCATAAACTTCAGCAATACTTAATACAATATTTAAGAAAATTTCAGGGTCTCTATTATTAGGGAATTCACCTTTATCTTTAGCATTTTGAGTTTGAATACTTTGATGTAAAGTCTGAATAAACTCATTACCCTTTTTATCAATTATCTTTTGAATCTTAGCTCCAGCTTCTTGGTCTATTTTACCCTTGCCAAGTATTTTACCACCCGCTTTATATCTACCAAGTTTACCTAAATAATATTTTACATTATCCCATAAAGAAACTTCAAGTAAAACCCTTTTATCCTCAGTTAAAAGGTTATTACTTTCTAAATTATTTAGTTGGTCTATAGATTCTAATAATCCTTTAACAAGAAGTTTTATTTCTTTTTCTTCCTCTAAATTTGTTAAAGCGTTATTGTAATTAGCGTTTTTCATTTGACAAATTGTTTTATTATAAATATTCTTGTTTTAAGAAAAAAAACATTAAAAATTTTAAACATGACAGAATTTGATAAGTATGCTGTAAAGCACATGGGAATTGGTTCACATACCCTACACGGTTACCAAAACTTCCAATCTATTATCCCTAACATCACTGATTCAGTAACACCAACTATTATTGAAGAAAGACAATTAAACGTTGCCGCTATGTCAGTATTTGATCGTCTAATGATGGACCGTATTATTTGGTGTGCGGGACCTGTAAACGATAGAATGTCAATTGTTGTTCAGGCACAATTACTTTTCTTATCTCAACAAGACCCAAAGAAAACGATTACAATGCATATTGATAGTCCAGGTGGTTCTGTTAAATCAGGTCTTTCTATGGTTGATGTAATGAATTATATTGACGCACCAATTCAGACAATTAACACGGGTATGGCAGCTTCAATGGGTTCTGTTCTTCTAGGAGCAGGGACAAAAGGTATGAGAAGTTCACTACGTTTTTCAAAAACAATGTTACATCAATCTAGTGGTGGTGCTGGAGGCAACATCCAAGACGCTCGTATCACTATGGCTGAATGGGAAAAAACTAATAAACTATTGTTTGAACTTTTAGGTGAATACTGTGGTAAAAAACCTTCACAAGTTGAGAAGGATGCTCAACGTGATTTGTGGTTAAGTTCTGATGAAGCTTTATCTTACGGAATTATTGATGAGGTTATTAACAATAAAAAGAAAAAATAAAAAAAGGGTCTTCGGACCCTTTTTTTATACTCTATTAATTTTTGTATTAAATTCTACACCATTTTCATCAAAATAAGTTACTTTCCATGCTTCTACAGTAGCATTACCACCACTATAAGAATCGTGGGTTAAAATACCAATATCATTTAAATCCTCAGATAACCATTCTATTAATACACTTTCTTTATCATCTGTTTTATTTAATTCAGATTTCATCCAATCAGTCACAACATAATCGTGACCACCCCCAAAATATAAATCAACTAATTTCTGTACACTAAAATAACCACTAACATTAAAACCATTTTGTAACATTTTAATATATCTTGTTAATTTATTAATGCCTTGACTATCATTTTTAAATGTATACCAGTTATCAGACCAAGTACCATATTCTTCACCAAAACCATTGGTCCAATATAATCTAAACGCATCTTTAGGATTTTTTTGAGCAACAGGTTCCGTGATTTCAATAAATGATGGTATATCAGTTATCCAATCAAAATCCTCTTTTAATAGTTTTTTAATTAAATTTTTCACGATTTTTTATGTAAAGGCCTACCTTCTTTTTTCATTTTATTTAACCATTGTTTAAAAACATTTAAAGTTTCTAAAATTGTTAAATTATTTTTTTCAGAAAATGAACCGAAAAATTCATATGCTGACATAATTTCACCAGCCAAATCCTGTAAAATATTTTTACCCCCTAAATTTCTTGATGGGGTTAGATAAGAATAAACATCATCAGCTAACATTTTATATTTTTCTGAACCGTCTGTTGGGTTAACCAAGTCATGCACCATATCATTTAATTCGTTAACATCATCTAAAAAACTAGCATGAGCCATTTCAACTTCATGAATCCAATTTGACCACCAGTCATTATCACGTTTAATATAAATACCTGGAGCATTTTGGGGATTGTAATTATTATTTCCATAAAAGTAATCCTCAAAAGATTGTAATGGATCTACTTGATTAGTCCAATCAAAGTCATCCATTTCTTCTTTAATTATTTTACGAATTTGATTTTTCATTTTTTACTTCATTTTTACTATAAGCGTCACAATGCTCATTACTTGTACTTTTACAAGAAAATAAAACCATCACCCCTGTTATTATTAAAATTAATCTCATTCTTTCTCAATAACTAACTTCTTTTTCCCACCTTCAGAGGTGTCATAAATAACAAAACGAATTTCTGGATACATTTTAGATAATTCATCTTCAACGAATTCTATCATTGCTTTAACATTTCTAATATCATCATCGGAAAAACCTAAAGACACTTTAGTGTATTGACCACTTTGAATTAATTTACCCACGTTATCAAAAACTTTTTCAATAAAATTAGCTAAAGCTATTTTTTTAGCATGTTCTGGGTTAGCAGCCCCACCACTAACTGGTAGACCCATTTTTTCACCAAACTCTTTTGAAGACACTGGGTGATATTCACCTTTTTCATCCAAATAAATATCAATAACAGTATCGTCATCTAATTGTTCAGGTTTATAAAAACTACCCATTTTTTCAAAATTGATAACATCTTTGATGTTATTAACCATTTCTTTTTTCTCTTCAGTTGACAATACCATGTCAATAAATAATTTAACACCTTTTTTAATAACTTCAGGGTTATGACCCCTTGCGGTGATTATTGAAAATGGGTTTGCGTAAATTAAATTTTCTTTAAACTTGTCAAAACTGGGTGATGTTCTATTTGTTCTAATAGCTTTTTCAGCATCTTGTAAAAATGTTTCAGGATGTGTAAAATCTCTAAAAGCATCGTTATCAAAGTTAACAACACTTTTTCCTTGATATTGAAAAGGTTCTTTACCTATTAAATGTCTATATTCGGCAAAATCATCTGTTGACATACCAATCACATCACCATCATCAGTTTTAAGATAAATCTTTGTTGGCATCTTTAAAATGTTGTCATCCCAGTCAAGAGCATACATCCTAAGTTCTCTTTCTGATATTAATTTTTTACTTTTGAGTTTATTTAACTCTGCTATGATTATTTTTTTCATATTTATTATTATATTTGTTATATAGATAAATATTGTTATTTTGGTAAAAAATTAAAAAATGAAAAATGTATATGACATTTTAATTGGTGAAAATATAAAAGAAGAAAAACAAGTTTTTGACCTTTTGGAAAAAACTGTAAATGAGATTAATGAATATGTTGATTCCGTTACAAACTTATTGAGACACTCAAGAATGTTATTTTTATTAAGTATTCTTTTTTTCTTTTTTGGTTTATCTAAATATGTGTGGATTGGTTCCATATCTTTATGGTTTATTGTTTTTTTGGTTGCGTCAAGTAAAAATCAAAAAAGAATTGAAATGATGGATAACTTTAAAAGCTGGGTTTTATTTTTTGAAATTAAAAAACTAATAAATGATGATAATAGGCATTTATTAAAAAATTTTAAAATAAAAAAGATTTGGTTTGAAGAATAATTTATATATTTGTTTTATAAATGTTTCAAAAATAAAGAAATGGAATACGTAGATAGATTTAAAGGAACACCCTACTTAGAACTTACAACAGAACAGTATGATAGTTTAACACCTTTTGAACTTGTAAATAAAACCATATCGGAAGATGTTGACCAACTTATTAAATATCATAGTAAATATGTTTTTATGAAACAAAATTTGTTCGCTAGTATTGTATTAACTATTTTTACTTCTTTTTTTATTGGTATTTGGTCTTTGATTGGTGTTATTCCTGTTTTATTTTTCTATGTTATGTATAGAAAAAGAAAGGTGAATGTGACTTGGTGTATGAGAATCTTAAAAATGAGTATTGCGTTTCTTCGTGGTTGTAGTGATGAAATTGTTGAAATTGATTATGTTTTTGAAAATCAGTTATCTAGATTAGATGGTATTATTGACATCGGTGAACACTACGATTCTGTAAAACATGGGTATTAAAAAAGGGGAGTATTAAACTCCCCTTTTTTTATTATTTAATATTTTTAGTATTAAGCCTTACCACCTGAGCCTACCATACCCATTCTTTGCCAGATACTAGCTTTTTTAGCTTTACCAGTTACTTCACCAGAAGGAACATAAGCTAACTCATATTCACCACCTACTTTGTTAATTTTAACATCACCATTAAAATTATCATCTTTAGCTTGATTATATAAATCATTCATTTCTTCTTCTGAAGCTCTTTTACCTGATAATTTAGGGTATGAATTTTTAACTATAATGTTAAATTTTTCCATAAAAGCTTTTTCATCGTATTCTCTAAGGAGTTCTAATCTTCTCTCAACCTCACTTTCAGCTATGTTATAATGTTTAGCCGCTTTTTTAATCTGAGACTCAGAAACATTACCTTTAATATGTTTTTTAACCTCAGGTGCTTGTTTCATTTTAGGGTTCTTAACTTCTTTAGCTGGAACCATCCCATCACCCATATCGTCTGATTGTTCAGTTCCCATTGACATTTTATGTTTTTTAGCAGCGTTTTTCTCAATCATTGCCGACTCCATAACGAAATGTTCTACAACTCTCTCTAGTTGTTCTCTTCTGATTTTATATCTTACTTTACTCATTTTAATTTTTATTTATTTCTGTAATTAATTAACTTTTTGAAGTTATCCATATCTTCTGTTAAGAATGAAGGGTTAAAAGTTTTTGTAACTGATTCAGCTAAATCTTTAACTGATTCCTCTACATTGTCGGATTCTTTAACTGGGTAAGTTTTTCCTTGAAATTCAAATTCAGTTTTACCAGCTTCTTTAGCATCACTAACGGCTTTCCCAAAAGCATCACCCTCCTCAAGTTCGTCTTCTTTCATGTAATCAGTTTCTTCCATATAATTTGATCCACAACCAGCCTCACAAAGACCTTCATACATCATACCACCACACTCGTTACATGAATTGGATTCCATTTTCATTCCGGCTTCCTTCATTGTGGATTCAATTAAGAAGTCCAGCTGTTTTTTATTAAAAATTTTTGACATATCTTTATTTTATTAAATAAATATGCCCTTTTTTTATAAAAATTAAATTTAAATAATAAAAAAATGGGTAACAGGAATTACCTGCTACCCACTTAAATATTTAAAGTTTATCTAATTATAGATTATCAAAACTTGCTCCTGTAGGCGTGACATTGAACTCAAGGATGACGTATTCTAACGAAGGTATTGGTTTGATAAAAATCTTACCACGTAACTCATTTCTATCAATTTCTTCAGGATCATTTGATAATTGAACCCTAAAGTCAGTCAAACCTCTTTCTTTTCTGATACTATCTAAGATTGGGTTAACCAAGTTCAAGAATTGATTTCTCACTATTTGGTCATTTTGTTCAAATAACAATCTGATAGCTACAGCTGAAATTAATTTTCTTGTTTGTAGTAACAATCTTCTAATGTTCAATCTATCAAGAGCCGAATCTTTAACTTGTAGGTTTTTGTTACCCCAAATTAATACACCCTCATCAGAGAAATATGCCATTGGGTTAATTCTTCCTTCGTATAGAGTATCTCTCATATCCTCAGTCAATTTGATTCTTGGTTGAATCGCTTCAGTTCTACCTCTTGTGTAACCAGCTGTTGCGAACCATGGGAATGAAATATTATCTGTTAATGCGATATCTTTTACAACTTCTAATGTTGGTGGTAAGAAGATATTAACACTATTTTCTCTATCCTTCATTTGAATCCAAGGCCAATAAGTGGCTGTATAATTAGAATCTAAACCTGCGTTATCTAAAATATCTACAATCTCTTCAGCTGAAATGATATCAGGTGTTGAGAAACCTAAACCTGAAAGGTCAAATGTAGGGTTATCACTAGGGTATCTATCAGGTGAAGTTACAATATAAATTGAATCCGCTCTTTCTGTTTCTACCATATCAATAGTCTCATCAACTAAACCTAAGTTATCTTGATAATCAATTCCAGGTGTTGCTAGAATGTTAATGTTAACACTTTCAGGATTAGCAAATGTTCTAATTGCTGATAAGTAAGCGTAGTAATCAGAAGTACCTTCAGTTGCACTTATTTGGTCAAATTCACCAGAAGATAAACCAGCATTAAATCCTGTTCTACCAACTCTGTAAGTATCTGTGTTAGTTCTAGGTACCACAGTGTTTTCTCTACTACAGTTCCAACCGTCAAATCCTAAATAAGGTGTAAGGGTAAATTTACGTGCGTTAATGTTTTCATAAGTTGTTCCAGCAACACTAGCAGTATCTCTAAAAGCAAACTCACCGACAACAAAATCACCTGCTATTGTAGCCCCACTATCCATGTGGAAACCTTTTGTTGTTGCGGTCCACATAACACCTGTAGGTTTTTCACCTTTATAACCTTTCCAATTAAACATATTTTGGTCAATACCTTTAACATTAGATATACCTAAATAAGTTTTTCTAAGTTTATCATTTGTTAAATCATATCTTTCTTTATAGAAAATGCTAGGTGGAAGTAAATCACTTGCTCCCATATTTGTTGGGTCGTACTCTCTAACTCTATAACCGTCAAATCCTGAAGGGAATGCGTCAGTTGGTGCGTTAGGGTTAATAACCAACATAATATACTTACTTTGTAATGCGTACTCACCATCTGCTGTACCTATTCTTTGAGCGACAAAATTATTATCAGTAGGATCCATCGTACACTTAGAGAATCTTTCTAAAATTTGTGGATTAGCATCTGTATCATAGAATTGTCTTACAATAATATCAAAATATTTTGTCTCAACATCTATTCGTGCGATAGAAATTTTAATTTCTTGGTTTGCCATGTCACCATCAGAAATTGATACAAATTTAAATAATTTATCAACATGGTTACCACGAAGTTCAGAAACAACCCAAGGAGTTTCAGGTGTTTGGTAACTTTGTTGGTAATTGTTGAATGTATCAAAATGTAATAATTGTGATTTAAGACCTAATATGTATCCTTCATTAATCATATTAGCTAACATATTAGGGTAAATTTCCTCAACCCAAATTTCAGTATTTTTATCATTACAATCAGAACCTATAACTCTAGGTAAATAATTTCTTTGTGTTGAATCCAAAGAAACATCATAAGTAACATTACTTGTTAAACCTGATGTAAATGCTGTTAAACTAAAAGAACCAAGAGGGTTAGTTAAAGCATTTGTCATATCCCCCACAAGACCGTTAATAGATTGGTCAACATTAAATAATAGTTGATTGCTGGATACAGTAGCTCTTGATCTAACCATTGCTAATACCTTATTTTCATAAGCCGTATAAGCTGAAGCTACATAAGTTACAACTGTACCTGATACTGTACCAGATATCGGGGATACTAAAGTATCAATACTTGTAACAATACCTGTTAAAGAACCCCCAGTAAAAGAAGTACCAACTTTATTAAGTATTTGTGGTATTGCAAATGTTGTACCAGTAACCGCTGGAAGTGGTGTATCAAAACCACCATAAACAGTGTAAAGATATTGAGCCTCAACATTATCAAATCCATAAACTGTAGAACCTGAATAAGAAGCCGTAAATGTTGAAGTTCCTGCTGTAGTAACAGTTGATGGGTCATAATTAGCTTCAGCAGCTATAACCCAAGCGTTACCCGCTTCATAACCAGTCAAACCAAGGATTCTTGTTACAAATAATTGATTAGACTCTGTCAAATATTGTTTAGCAATATAAGAAGTTTCAAATTGTGGTTTATTATTACCAAGTAGTTTAGGGCTAAGACCACCAAATATCGCAACATACTCATCGTAGTTACTAATGAAAATTGGTTCAAAAGCCGGACCCTTAAGAGTTTCACCAACAACACCTAAAGTTGTTACACCCACTTGTTGTGAGATAAAGGTTAAATCTTTCTCTGAAGTAAATACACCTGGTGATACGAATATTTTATTGTCTGCCATTTAATTTTGTTTTTTATTTCGTTATTTATTAAATAAATATTACAATTTGTATCAAAGTGTTATAACGATTAATTTTTTTTAAAACATTAAATAAAACATTAAATAAAACATTAAATAAAACATTAAATAAAAAATAAATGGAGATATTAGAAAAATATAAATTTTTAACCCAAAACCATAACGGGTTTAAATATTCAGAAAGGTGGTTGAATAAAAATTGTGGTTGGGTTTTAATAGATATTGATAAATATAGTCTAAAAAATAATTTAGATGTATTACCATTTAAACAAAAATTATATTGTACAATAAATAATTCTTTACCCAAGAAATGTTATTGTGGTAATAACTCAAGTTTTATATCCATTAATGAAGGTTACGGAATTTATTGTTCAAATAAGTGTAGTACAAACTCAGAATCTTTTAATGAGAAAAGAAAGAAAACTAGCTTAGAAAAATATGGTACAGAATTTTATACACAAACAAAAGAATATGTAGAAAAAGTTAAAAAAGCCAATTTAGAAAAATGGGGTGTGGAGTATACTACTCAATCTGAACTTGTTAAAGATAAAATAAAACAAACCAATTTAGAAAAATGGGGTACCGAATATAGTTCACAATCTGAAATTGTTAAAGATAAAATAAAACAAACCAAAAAAGAAAAATATAACAATGAATATTATAATAACTCAAGTAAGATTAAAAACTCATTAATATATAAATATAAAAATACTGACGAATTAAATTCATTTTTAAATAAGCAAAAAGAAACTAACTTGGAAAGGTGGGGTTTTGAATATGCCAATCAAAACGATTCTATAAAAAAACATAATTTAGAAAAAACTATAGAATCAGTAAAAAAGAAATGGGGTGTTGATAATGTTTTTAAATTAGAGTTTATTAAAGAGAGATCAAAACAAACTAATTTGGAAAAATTTGGTTTTGATAACTATAGTAAATCAGATGAATTTAAATCTAATATTAAAAAAATACGCATAGATAATATATTAGAACAATTACCAAAAGGTTATACATTAAATGATTCAAACGGGTCAGAATTAAATTTAAAATGTGAATTATTACATAATTTTAAAGTAAGTAGACAATTATTCTTTTTAAGAAAAAAAATGGGTCATATTATTTGTTCAGAATGTAACCCAATAAATAAACAACATAGTCATGGTGAAAAAGAAATATATGAATATGTTAGTACTTTAACTAAAAATGTGATTGAAAATGATAGGAAATTATTAGGTAAGAAAGAATTAGATGTTTACATGCCATCACATAATGTTGGTATTGAATATAATGGTTTATATTGGCATTCAGAACTTTATTATGATAAAAATTATCATTTAAATAAAACTAAAGAATGTGAAAAACAGGGTGTTAGTTTAATCCATGTTTTTGAGGATGAGTGGTTATATAAACCTAATATAGTTAAATCCATAATTAAAAATAAAATAGGTTTTATTGATAAAAAAATTTATGCTAGAAAATGTAAGATAAAAGAAATATCCGCAGAATTAAGTAGAAAATTTTTAAATGAAAATCATATACAAGGATATGTTAATTCATCAATTAAATTAGGTTTATTTTATGAAGATGAATTAGTCTCTATTATGACTTTTGGTTCTTTAAGAAAGGCTTTGGGCTCAAAACATAAATCAGGTCATTGGGAAATGTTGAGGTTTTGTAATAAATTAAATCACTCTATTATTGGTGGATCATCTAAATTATTTAAATCATTTATAGAAAATTATACCCCAATTGAGGTGGTCTCTTACTCGGATAATAGGTGGTTCAATGGTGATATGTATAAAAAATTAGGTTTTAATTTTATTTCAGAAACAAAACCAAATTACTATTATATTATTAAAGGTGTTAGAGAAAATAGATTTAAACATCGTAAAGACCAGTTAATTAAAAATGGGTTTGATTCAAATAAAACCGAACATGAAATTATGTTAGAACAAGGTTTTTATAGAATATATGATTGTGGCAATAAAAAATGGATTTACAATAATTAATAGTTACCATTCTCCAATATATCCATTATTCTATTTTGGTCTTCTTGTGTCCAATAAGATTTACTGGGATATCCATTATTAATAAAGTCACCCTCACCTTTTAAATAATCAAAAAGTCCGGATACACCATCATCTATTTTTTTAGTAATATTATAGTTGATATAATTATAACAAAGTTCTGATGTTGAATTTGCCAAATCTGAAGAATTGATTTGTGTTAATTTAAATGAAATATATTTTTTAGCAGCCTCCCATCTTTTAAACCTACAATCTTGTGAATTTTCAATTAAAACACACCACTTATTAAATTCTTCTTCTTCAGATAAAATATTACTACGTTGAATTTTAGATGATATAAAAAGTTCGGAAACAATATCTTTTTCTTGTTGTGTTAAATTTTCGTAACCAATCTGATTATACAAATCTTTTATTCTATCTCTTACGTATGTATAATCTTTAATATTATGACCTATTTCATACCAAGACACTATAGATGTTATGTAAGTATAACCACTTAATAAAGTTTCAGAAACCACCCAAGGTCTATTACCATTTAACTGGGAAATTTTCCAATTAAAAACGTCAACATTTATAGTTTGACCATTTATTTTATAAGCTTGTAATATCATATTTACACACTAATTTTATCTATTATTACATTTAAATCACCAACACGAATATCGTTAGAGTTGGTATTTAAAACAAAAACCTCAATATAATCACCAGCGCTTAAACTTGAAACTAAATCCTGTATTGCAAATGGATATGGTTGGTTAGCAGTGGCCGTACGAACAGTAATCTCAGATTCATTCTGTATTGTTCCGTTTATTGCGACACCAACAGATATGACTTGGTTTACTGCTGCCGATTGTACAGTACCTACTGCGGTAAATTTAAAATCTTGTACGGTGTTACCAGTATATATAATTCTATTATTACCACTACCAACCCACCTAGGTGAGTTACCTATACCTATAGTTGTAGTACCCGCAGCTTTAACCCATACATTGACATTAGGAATACCTATTGTTGTGTTTGTTGTATTGTTAATCATATAATAATGACCAACATTAGAACTATTTAAAATACCAACGTTATTACTAAATAAACATTTTGGACTACTAGCATCTAAACCAGAAATATAAGTACCACCACTAGTAAAATTAATAGTATCCAATATAAAAGCATCATTGTTAACAATAGCACTATTTGAAATGGTTATACCAGTTTCACCTGGTGATACTATAAAAGTTGAATAGATCGGTCTAAATCTTCTAGTTATTGAACAACCGGAAGGTATATTAAATATGGTATTACCTGAAGTACCATTAAATAAACAAGTGTTAAACCCTATTGTGTCTATTGTACCACTAAAAGTTAAATTAGCACTTTCTAATATAGTACAATCAGTCCAAATAACATTAGAATAGTCTTTAATTAACCCTATTGTATTGGAGTTGGTAAAATTAACACCAAACCAGTTGATGTTTTGATTAGAAACTCCATTAGCATTCAAGTTTAAAACAACATCAGATTCTAAACTTAAACCTCTAATAGGTAAAGAATAATTTGATGTGATTAATGCCGTACCCAAAAGTCCAGTACTTTTTAATTTACTACTTTCTGAAGAACCACCAAGTAATGTTGTATTTTGACCAGCGACTAATCTATCCCCCGTTAAATCAATTGTAGTATTAATAAAATAAGTGGTATCACCACTTAGAGTAATAACACCACCTATGGCCGTTGGAAAATCGTTTTTAGTTTGTATATATTTAAAATTAGGCATAGTTAACACACTATCAGTGGTTATTTTACCTGTTATATATGTATTACCACTAACATGTAAATTTTCAGAAGGTGTGGTTAAATTAATACCAACCTTACCACCATTAGGGTTTAATAGTAGTGGATAGGTTAAAGATAAATCTGTTTGATTTGTTGATTGCAACCAATTACCGTTTGAACTAAATCCACCGATATCAAAAACTAAATTAGATCCACCATTTCTTAATCTTACAATATCTCCAGTTTGTGTAGTACCACTTATTGCAGGATATGAACCTGTTGTTGATGCACTTGTTACAATTGTTAATCTAGATTCAGGAGTCGAGTCACCAATACCAACATTACCATTTGCAGCAATAGTCATTACACTTGTTGATATATTTCTAAAATCAAAAAGAGGTCTTGTAGTTGCCACAGATAAACTGGATAAACCACTTCTAAATACTGTTATAGGGTTAGTGCCAACATCTTGTGTAGAGTCTATGTATGCCCCAAATATCACACCTATTTGAGAATTTCCTGGAGCACCTCTACCAAGTATTTCTGGTACAAAAACAGAATCTGATGAGGTTGCATTATTTATCGCAAAATAAGAACTTGCGTCACTTACTTGAATTCTAACTATTGGTTCATTGGTTGACGCCACAGCAGCAGTACTAATATGTAATGGATATAGTGGCGTTGTAAGACCTATACCAACCTTACCTGTTTGGTCAATTACAAATTGTGAACTATCGGGATTTGTTGAATCCTCAACAACAAAGGCATTACCTGTACCTGTTTGTGTTATTCTAACTAAGTCTGAAGAAGTATTTGAACTAAACCAATTAACTCCAGAATTACCACTAACTACTAAATTACCACCTATAGTAGTATCACCTGTAATCGTATACGAACCATTTAAAGTTTTTGTATTTACCCAAACTGGTGATCCACTATACGAACTTCTCATTAAAAGATCACCTTCGGTTACACCATTTATCCTAACATCATGTATTTCATCAAGTTCCCAACCATTTGAAATGTTAACAAATATTGATCCAACTGTCGCAGAAACTCTAACAACATAACCAATAAGTACGGTATGATTTGGTGCTTGAGGTTTAGTAGATGTAAATGTCCCTGGTGTTGTTGGGGATAACCAAACGGGTGTACCACCAGTTAAACCTAAAGTATTAAGATTACTAATAATACCAAAAGTTGTAACATATCCTTGTCCTCCTGATGTGATTGGGCTATCAACCATACCTAAAGTTGTTACCGAATATAGATCCGCCTGAGCTTGAGCTCTTTTTACTGCCGGTCTATTTCCTTGTGAACCAGACACATACACAATTTCTCCTTTTTGAAGAGTTGTTACCTCACTATTAAAGACCCTAACAACTTCTTCTTGACCTACTTGAAAATCAATAAGTCCCGTTGTTGAATCACCAATACCAATATTTAATGTACCTGTTCCTGAATCCCAGTTAATACGTCCAAATTGAGTCGTTACGGTTGCACTTGTATTAAAATCAATATAATCTGTATATATTGTATCAGCAGTTAAACCGTTCTGTATATTTGTTGAACCTGTAATAACAACACTACCATTATAAAATAAATCACCATTTACATAAACGTCACCTGTAAAATTTGTGTCACCTGTTACTGATAATGCATAACCATTTGGTAATGATGACCCACTAATAGTTAAATCACCGTAAAAATTAAAATCACCTGTTACTGTATCACCAGTTCTGTGAATTCTATCCCAACCTATTGGTAATATCTGATTTGTTGTAGTACCCGACGCATAAAGAATTACATCAGAAGTATTTAAAGCTAATTCACCTAATTGTAAATCACCGGGAGACGGTACTTTACCAGGTACATTAGACCTTTTTAAAAGGAATGTATTTTTTCTAGTGGTCATATTTATGACTATTATGTAACCTTATATAAGGTATTATTTTATGGCTATGTAACCTTTAGAAATAAATATATGTTAAAAAGAAAAAGGGAAGATTAACTTCCCTTTTTTATTATTTATTGATTTAATTTAAGACAATATTAATAAGAACCACCATCTAAAACATCTCCGGCTACTAATACTCTAGCCCCATCTGGTGCACCATTATTAAGATTAGTATTTCTAACTACTATATCATTTAATTGTGTAACCCAGGCTCTATTCGTGTAACCATTTGGACCTGTGTATTCATTTAATGTGAAAATATTATCAAAAGAGTTACCAGTAAAGGTATCCATTTGAGCTACAGTAAAATATGTGTCACCACTAATACCATCACCATCTTGTATTTTAAGACCTGAGGCTATAGATGTTACTGATGTGTTACCCGTTGGATTATAATTTAATGTTATTTGTGGGTCCTCAACGTAAAGTTCGTTTGTTGAAACTGTTGTTGCTGTACCAAATACAGTTAAACTACCATGAATAGTTAAATCACCAATACCAGGGGTACTAGTTGACCCACCAGAACCAATAACTAAACCACCTTGACCAATACTTGACACATTACCAAAAGAGTTAGTCACATTAACGTTACCAACGGTTAATAAGTCTGTTCCATCGTTGTATTCAAATCCTGATTCATCAGTTAGTAAACCACCAGACCCAACATAAACAACCCTACCTGATGTCAAGTTTGATAGAGTTAAACCTGAAACTGAACTAATTGAAGCTGTTAAATCAGGTTGACCTTGATTTTGTGAGATTGTAAATGTGTTACTTGATGGGTTATATGTAAATCCTGTAACATAAGTATCTAAAGAAGTAAAAGCACTTAGTGCTGTATATTCTACTTGTCCTGTTAAACTGTTTCTACTTAAGATTTCAGTATTTGAATTATTAAGTGTAGGAACATAATTTAAATTCAAATAAGGTACGTAAACAGTATCATCTGTCGAACCTGTTATATTTTGACCACCTAAGACAACACTTCTTTGTCCATTAACTACCGAATTTTCAGAATGGATAAATGAACCATCTGTTATCGCAACTGATCCAACACCCGAAGCAAATGACGATACACCTGATGCCGTTGTTCCAGACCCTTGTGAATGTGAATAATCACCAATAGATATGGTTAAATAACCTTCTGCGTGTGATGATTGACCACTAGTTGTTGTACTTTCACCTTCTGCGTGAGAATAATCACCTGATGCTATAGTTCCAATACCTTCTGTGTGTGAAGCAAGACCATTAGTTATTGTATTTTCACCTTCAGCATGTGAATAATTACGAATAGCGGTTGTTAGAAATCCTTCAGCGTGTGAGTAATCACCAATTGTTGTTGTTTGTCTACCTTCAGCATGAGAACCTAGACCTGATGCTATTGTTTCTCTACCTTCTGCGTGTGAATTTGAACCTAATGCGTTTGTATCAGTACCTTCTGCGTGTGAATTACCACCTAATGCCTTTGTGTTTTGACCTTCAGCATGTGAATTAGTGCCTAGAATTTGTGTCGCTAAAGGACTATTAAGATTAAGTTTATCTGCAACGTAAGCACCACTATTAACTGTGGTATCATCTAGTTGGATTGTGAAATTTGGTGAGGTAAAGTTTGTGGTACTATAAGTATAAAATGTATCATCTAATAAAACATTAAGACTACCAAACTCTACACTATAGTCAACGTTATCTGCAATTGTAATTAATCCAGAAACTACTGACGTCACTGTAAACCCTCTCCAACCTGTAGAGGTGCTATTACCTTCTGCGTGTGAACCATCACTTATTGTTGTTGTTGATTGTCCTTCTGCATGGGAATACGTACCTGATGCTATAGTTCCAATACCTTCTGCGTGAGAACCTTGTCCGGACGCTATTGTACTATCACCTTCAGAGTGTGATACGTAACCAGATGCAAATGTTGATTGTCCTTCGGCGTGAGAACCTTGTCCGGATGATATTGTACCCAAACCTTCAGCGTGTGAATAATCTCCCGATGCTAATGTTTGATTCCCACTTGATGTACTACCTACAGTTGTTGCACTTGTTTGAACACCCCAAGCCGTCGAATCATTTCCTGAGGCTAATGTTTGGTTACCCCACACTACCGCTCTATCACCGGTTGAATCAAGACCTGAACTATTAATAACTTTAATCGATTCTGTACCTGTAGAACCTGATGTCCAATAAGTTACTTTGGAGATTGTTACAGTTACACCATCATTTCTAAATAAATCTAAATCACCTAATGAAGTTACTGTACCACCTGTTACAAAAGTATCATTAACATCTATGTTTGATAAACTAACACTATAAGTAACACCATCATTTCTTGTAAAATCAATTGAAGTGGAACCAGAATTCCATGTACCACCTGTAGTAAATGTGTTTTCAGTTACAATAGAGTAAGGACCACCTACAGGAATACCATGATATAATAAATCAGCTGATTGTGTTGGTGTATCATTATTAGCTATTGTAAGAGTATTCCCAGTAACATAAACATCATTTGTTTGACTAAATGCGGTAAGTAAACCATAGTTTACAATTTCATTTGATGATGATGCAGTATTATTATAATAAGAAGTACCATTTAAATTTGTTGTACCTGTTACATTTAAATCACCATTAATATTATTAGTACCATATAAAGTAATACCGTTAAATGTATCTATTGTGACAGGTACATTTGGTTTACCATTATTTAAACTAATTGTTAATGTATTCGGTGTCCATGTTGCCCCTGTTGTATAAGAGTCCACTGAAGATGCAATATCTGAAATATCAGCTAAAACAAATCCATTAGTTGTACCAGAAAGAAATTTACCCGAAAGAGAACCACCACTTTGCCCTTGGTATTGTGTGATTTTATTCCTTAACCTTAAATCGTAAAGGTTAGAACCCACCTCAAAAAAGGTGGACGTTGACCCAGTACCAGCTGGGGTCCATTCAGAGGTTGATGTAGTAATCCCTGAAAAGAATACTATACCATCAGCAGTGTTAACAATAGCTTCACCTTTTAATAAACTAACTGGTAAAGGTCTATTAACGATGTCTGAATTTTTTAGTATAAGTCTTGTGTTTCTAATTGCCATTTTTTTTTATTTATAAATATTTTGTTATTAATAACTCCCACCTAATAATGTATCATCTTGTATGATAGAATTATTAGCGTTTATTGTTCTTTGTTCACCTAAACCATCTAAACCCAAATTTAAATTTGGTGTTATCACTTGGTTAGTTGAGGTCCATATAGTAGATGTACCACTAACTGTATTTATATCTCTAAATCTTCTTATTGGTGATCCTAAATCAACAAAGTTGTCAGTTGTTGGTATAATAGTACCATCGGTATTAATTGTTATTATATTTGAGATTGTTACACCCGTATCACATGGGTCTATTGAATTGGTGTATATTGTTGACCCTGTTGTACAAACATATAAATTACCCCCAATAGTAAAATCACCGGTAGTTCCTGTAAGACTACCACCACCATTGGGTGGTTGTACCACATAGTATTTTACTATTTCAGAATTACATCCGTTTCCTGCCATTATATTATTACTAATCCCCTAAGTATTATTTCACTAAACTTTGTCGTATCATTTTTAACGATACTAATAAATATTGTGTCATTTTCGTTTGCTGTGAAAGGCAACGTAATTGGAGAACCATTTTTTAAAATTGTATACGTAATAACATTTTCAGACCCTATTGAAGTTATTTGTGAAGGTGAGTCTAGTGATAAACTTATTTCTGTGAAAGAACCTGGTAAAAATTGAATTATACATTTTAATGTAACATCATTTTCAGTTTCATTTTTAATAATTTTAGCAATTGGCCTAGGTTTCTTTTGATCAACCTCAAAAGAAACAAAAGCTCTACTCACAGCTGGTTTAACATCAAACTCCTCACTGTCGACTATATAGCCTTGTAATTTCATTTCATATGTCTGAACGTAAAATCTTTTACCTTCTAAATTATCTATTTTACTTTCATCACCCATACTCTCTAAAAGGATTGGAAAATAATGTCCTTTTATATTAACATAAGCTTGTGCTGAGGCAAAAGTTTGTAATATTTTTTGATGTAACTTATTTAATTCACGCATTTTATAACTAAATAACCTTACAGTGTAGATCATATCTACTCCTACAGGATTAGGGATACTATAGATATCAGCACCTTTACGATTCCCATCCCATACAGGTATAGTCATATAAGGGAAGTTTTTTCTTACTGGTATTTTAAAATCAGCAGGATTTGTACCTGTTTCAGGGTTAGGTCTCCTAACCACTGAAATAAAAGGTATTTTTAAATTTTTATATTTATCCGAATTTTGCCAAGTTCTAGAAAATTCATTCCATCTTTGTAATGTTAAAAAATTAACAGGTACTTTTTCACCATCTATTACAATACCTAAATCGTTGTTAACAAATTCAACAAAACCCTCATCTAAATCAGTTAAATCAACCGACCTAGGGAGAAATTGTTTATTTTTGTCTATAAACTGATCAACCCAATTAGTTGGACCACCTTGAGGGTCAACGCTTTTAATTTGTATATCAGTCTTTCTTTTTTTAGGTAGTGCCATTTTTTAATTAGTATTGGGGATTGAATTCATTCGGATCAGCAGTCACACATTTAATGGTTCTATAATATCCTTTATAACCCAATCTTGTGTGTTGGTTATCTGAATAAATTTTACCATCGTCAACAACAGTAAAATATTTTATATTATCCTCAAAATCAGGGTAACCAACGTAATCACCGTAATCAATATCAGTATTCATTTCCTTAAGGTGGTCAACAAAAATTGTAAAATTAAAATTACCATAATCTTGGTATCTACCGTAACCTTCTGAATAAGTTTCAGATTCTGGTTCATTAAGTAATGGTCTAACCTTCAATTCTTTTGGTGGATGAAATACTATTTCATTAGCACTTGATTCACCATAAACATCATCAGTCTGACTTTTAATTCTATCCACTTTAAATAACACAACAGTAAAATTTAAGTCACCCTCAACAAATTCACGGGACATCTCATTTTCTAAATTAAAATCAGTTTCGTCATAAAATTTCCATAGACGAGTAATCGGTCTTTTATTATTTGCCATCTAAAGTTTTATCTATAAATATTTAGTCAATCCATTTAGTTTATTTTTTTTATTTCCTTTTTATATTTATTATGATTATGCTAGATATTAGTAATTTAAAAAATAGAAAAACATTACTTAAATTAGAGGAATATACAGGTACAAATGAGTATCTAATTTCATTAAAAGAAAGACTTCAGAAAGAAGGTCCTTTCCCTGTTTCACCTAGTATTGCTGAATACATAGAAAAGAATTTTTATTTTGATCCTTTAACAGTAAATAAGGTTATTAAAATAACTGATTTTTTTGGTAAAACTTTAAAAGAAAAATTTGAATTAAATCATATACCAGAAAGAATATTTATTGAGCAAGTTTTAGCTGACACAGAAAAAACTTATCATGTTAAAGGTAAAGTTTTTAAAAATCAAAAGTATTCTCCCTTATTTTATATCCCAAAAACCCAAATAGATGAAAATTTATTAGACCTAGAAGAAGAAGTTGAGGTAGATTTTGATAAATACCAAGAAATGGATAAAAGGGGTTGGAGAGTTTTTAAACACCAAGAAGAGGGTATTAAATTTTTATTAAGGAAAAAGAAGTGTATTCTTGCTGATTCGATGGGGTTAGGCAAAACAGTGATGTCCGTCATTTCTTCTATTGAATGTAATGCAAAAAAAATATTAATTATTTGTCCTGCTAATGCCAAAATTAATTGGTTTCGTGAAATTAATGCTTATATCTCTGAAGAAGATATTAGTATCATAAAAAGTAGTCATTGGAACCCTAAAAAATATACTATTATTAATTATGATATTTTAAAAAATTTCCACACAATAATTGATAATAGAAAGAAATATGAAGATTGGGAAATAAAAAGACAAATTATTGAAGAAGAATTTGATTTAGTTATAATGGACGAGTGTCATTTAGTAAAAAATCCTAAGGCGGACCGCAGCAAAATAGTTAATCAAATATCAGAAAATATAGAAAGAAGGTGGTTGTTAACTGGTACACCTATAGCCAACAGACCAATGGATTATTTTAACCTTTTAAATCTTTGTGGTTCACCCTTAACCGCAAGTTGGACATTTTTTGCCTTTAGATATTGTGATGGTAAAAAATTTAAAAAAAAATTAAAAAATGGAAAAATTAAAGAGATTTGGTTAACCGATGGTTCTTCTAATTTAGAAGAATTAAATCAAAGAACTAAATCTTTAATACTTAGAAGAAAAAAAGAAGACCATTTAGATTTACCACCTAAAATTGTTGCCCCATATTATATTGAAATAGATGATATGAAAAAATATAATAGTGTTTTTGAAGAGTATTTAGAGTGGGCAAAAAGTGAGGGTAAAAAATTAGGTAATGGTAGACACATGGTTGAGTTGATAGTTCTTAGGAAATATTTGGCAGAAGAAAAAGTTAAACATAGTATAGAGTTAGCTGAACAAGCGATAGAAAACGGTCAAAAGGTAATCATATTTACAAACTTCACACATTCTTTTGATTTATTAATGAAACATTTTGGTAAATTATCTGTGGGTCATAACGGTAAAATGAATTCAACTCAAAAACAATCTTCAATAGACAGATTTCAGAATGATGATAGTGCTATGGTTTTTGTTGGTAATTTAATTTCAGCTGGTTCGGCAATTACTTTAACAGCGGCACAAGTAACAATAATGAATGATTTGGATTTTGTTCCAGCTAACCACGCTCAGGCTGAGGACCGTGCATGGAGAATTGGGGTTAATCACACTGTTAACGTTTATTACCCAATAGCTCAAGGAACTATAGATGAGATGATGTATGAAATGTTACAAAAGAAAACAAAAATTATTAATACAGTTATTGGTGATGAACAAAATGAATTAGACATTTCTGAAAACTTCTTTAAAAAATTTATATCAAAACATAGTACAAAAGCGGAATTATAAATATGACGAATATTTATAATAAAAAACAAATATGGCGTTAGTTATTAATGATGCTGAAAAATCTAAATTATTCAGACAAATCAAACACAGGCTTGGAGCACCCATTCGTAAAGTTGAGTTAGAGGATGAGATGATGTGTACTTTATTAGAGATATCTATTGAAGACCATTCAGCTTATATAAATGAGTGGTTAATTGAATCCCAATGGTCATCACTTTATGGTAAAGATATTAATATTACGGATATTGCTAAATCTTTAACTGTTAGGGAACAAAATTATGAAGATTCATTTACTTACGCTTATTCAAAAATTGTTGGTTTACAAGCTAGAGGTCCTTGGGAACTTAAAAAAGATTTTATTACTGTAACACAAGGTCAACAAGTTTATGAAATTCCTGCTGGAAGAGAAGTTAATGAAGTCCTTTGGATAACACCCCCAACAATAGATCACGCATTATATTCCTCTTATGGTTTTGGTGACTATGGTTTTGGTGGTGGATATGGACAAGTACCCTTCGGTGGAGGAGGTGGTGGATATGGATATGGTGGTTTTTATTTGGCACCTGCTTATGATATTTTATCTAGAGATGCCGATTATTCCCTTAAACAAAGAATTATATCCTCAGACTTAGTTTATAAAATTACTGCAGGACCTAATGGGACTAAATTATTACATTTAATTCCACCTCCAGGTTCTAGAATTATTTTTGGTAGAGGTGGTTTTGGTCCAGGTGCTTCTGGTATGGACGTTACAGGGAGTAAAGTTTGGTATCATTATTATGAAGTTAAAGACGATGAAGAAAGACAAAGATGTTTAAATGAAAATAAAGACATTATTAAACTACCTTCAGATGTACCTGTTGATGTTGTTAACTATGATGAGTTAAATACATCCTCAAAACAATGGGTTAGAGATTATTTTACCGCTATGTGTAAAGAAACTCTTGGTAGAGTTCGTGGTAAATTTGGTGGTGCCTTAGGTATTACAGACGCTGATGTAACAATGGATTATGATTCCCTTTTAAGTGAGGCTAAAGATGATAAAACTGCTTTATGGGAAAGACTTAAAGACAGACTAGAAAGGTTACGACCTGATAAAATGTTGGAGAGGAAGGCTTCTGAAGCTGAAAATCTTAATAAGACCCTTCAATTTAGACCTCTTGGTCATCACTGGAATGTAATATAAATTTTTTTAATGAGTAATTTTTTCACAAGACCTAGATTTCAAGATAGAGATGTTGTACAATTAAGTGGTGACACAATAAGTTTATCGGGTGAAACTAATATAGATAATATTTTTAGATTTAAACCTAACGCTGTCACAGGTTATGTTTTAACTGCTTTAGATACTGACGGTACTGTTTATTGGGCACCTAATATGTCGGCAGATACAAACACTTTTGTGACTGGTGGTACTTTATCTGGTACTAATTTAATTTTAAATTATAATAATGGTGGTACCACATCACCGATAGATTTAAGTGAGTTAACTTTTTCAGGTGGTTCTGGTAATTGTATTACAGATTTATATGTTTCAAATATCCATTCTTGTTCACCATTAAACATAAACCCTTTAGATGAAGGAAATGTTTATTTTGGATCAACAAGTGGTGTAACAATAGATGTTACAAATTCAAGATTAGGTATAGGAACCGAAACACCACAATACCCATTAGAAATAGTTGGGACAAATAGTAGATTTTATTATGACCCAATATCGGTAGGTGGGTTAACAATATTAAGTGGTAATACTGGCTTACCAAGATACGGTCTAGTAATACCATCTTATTTATTAAAACCACAAACTGGTGGTTCAGTGGGTATTAGATCTTGGAGTGATGTTACATATCCTGGTTATGGTAAAGTTGGTGATATGTTTGTCTATGCGGGAGATGATACAAATGGTTTAAATATTATAAATCAAGGTCCTGGAACAAATACTGAAGATTACATCAGGTTTTATGCGGGGACACAGGCAAATATAAGTACTGCTGATATCCATATTCAAGGTACAGGTTCAACAAGAGGTTATGTAGGTATTAATACCCAAACTCCAACTGAAAGATTGGATGTTAATGGTAAAACAAAAACATCACAATTACAAGTAACTACGTCACCAGTAAATGGTTATGTATTAACATCCGATGCTAGTGGTAACGCGACTTGGCAACCTTCTTCAGTTTCATTTACAGGAAACACATCAGCTTCTTGTATTTCTGATTTATGGGTAAGTAATATTTATGGTTGTTCCCCAGTTACATTTTGGGACAGTGTTCAATCTATAGGTTCTTCTGCGACAGGATTAACTTCATTTGCTTTTGGTATATCTAATTCAGCCTTTGGGATAGCTTCTCACGCTGAAGGTGGTAATACTGTGTCTTTAGGTGATACTTCACACGCTGAAGGGGCTTATACATTAGCTAGTGGAGATAGTTCACATGCTGAAGGTTATTATTCACAATCTTTAGCAGATTATTCACACGCAGAAGGTTCTGGTACAACAGCTAGTGGTATAGCTTCACATTCAGAAGGTGTTGGTAACCTATCTATTGGTTACGCTTCACATACAGAAGGTGGTGTATATTTTAAAGTTGGTTCACCAGATTATTCACCCAATTCAGCTACAACATATTCTTCACATGCTGAAGGTTCTGGTAACCTATCATCAGGTTTATCTTCACATGCTGAAGGTTATTTAACGATGGCCATAGGTAATCACTCACATACTGAAGGTAACCAAACAATTGCTAGTGATGATAGTTCACATGCTGAAGGTTTTGGTACTATAGCTAGTGGTATATATTCCCATAGTGAAGGGTTTTATACCAGTGCTTTAGGTTCTTCTTCACACGCTGAAGGATTCCAAACACAATCAATAGGGAACTACTCACACGCTGAAGGTAGGGATAATATTGCCAGTGGTACAAGTTCACACGCTGAAGGGTATACTACTGAAGCTTTAGGAAATTATTCTCATTCACAAAATTATAATACAACCGCATCTGGATATGCATCACACGCTGAAGGTGGGAACACAACTTCTTCTGGTGGTTACTCACACGCTGAAGGTATAACAACTACCGCATCTGGTTATGGGTCACACGCTCAAGGTATTTTTACTAACTCTTTAGGTGATTACTCCCATTCAGGTGGTTATAGTAGTGTAGCTTCAGGTAATACATCATTTATACATTCAACCAATTCTATAATATTTGGGGACAGGAGTGTTATATTAGGTGGTCAAAATATTAACGGTTATTCAGATGACACCGTATATGTACCCAATATTGTTGTAGTAACTAGTTTTACACCATCAGGTTCAACAGATCCAACAGGAGAAAATGGATCTATTTCTTGGGATAACAACTATCTATATTGGAAATCTGGTGGTCAATGGTTAAGAATTTCAGGGTCTACTTGGTAAGAACCGCTATTTCTTAATATTTATAAAGTATGGGAATAAATAGTTACTATTTTAATAATATAGAAGGTAGTTTAGTAAAACATGATTACTGGGATTTTTATTTAACAGGGGATAATCAAGGATGTAAAGTAGATTATGCCACAAAATGTAACGATTCTTGTGATTATGGTCCCGTAACTGATGGATTAGTCGTTTGGTTTGATATAAATAATACAGGTACAACTGCAGATGGTTCATCTTTAATTTCTTTAACTGAATGGAGTGATGCTACCATAAAACCTAATTCAGGTATAACTTTATGTGATTTTGGTTTAACGGGTGTTGATAACGGTAGATACAATAAATTATCAGGAATTACCGTAACATTAACTTCCGCAGACACAAAAGTAATTCTTTACCCAGTAACAGGTTATACAATTAATTCTATTACTGGTACGGCTACAAATGGACTCTATTCTTATAGAGGTACTTTTAACACAGATACAACAACTTGTGATGATTGTGTTGTTGGTAACACTGTTTGTTTAAATGGTGCCTTTTATCAGGGATATTTTAAATTAGACTTTTTAGAACCAACACCAACATTAAAATCTGTTACAGGATCTTGTCCAACAGATATAACAACAACTTTAGTTGCTGGTGATTCTAACGAATTTGTTTATGATTTAATGCCAACAAATTTTGATAATGGTTGGTCTATGGAGACATGGGTTAACCCTGATAACACTATTTGTTCTGGTTATACTGGTACAACATTAAATAAAATTAACACAGGTAACACAGGGTTTTTCTTTTACATAGGTACTAGAGCTGAAAATAAATTTAGAAATGTTTTTTCAGGTGAGACTAATTTAACTACATGTGGGGGTATACCATTATCACCTGATGTAAAATATACTGTAAGTGACGGAACTGAAAGTTGGTTCACAATAGACCAAAGAACCGCTAATAGATGTGGCTGTTGTAGTGGAACAACATCAACAACAGCAACAACAGAAACTTATTGTGATCAATTATCAGAGAACTCTTTAGGTTTTAGAATAACACCAGATGGTAGAATAGGATATAGAAAAATGACTGTATCCGTTGGTTGTTATAATAATCAAGGCAGAATCACAGGTACAACAATGGAAGAGGGGTATTCAGAATACCCTGTTATTTTTGAAGGTGACAATTGGTCACATATTGTTGTTACTTATAATGAGGATAGTGTTAAATATGGTTTACCTGCTGGTACCCTTAAATTTTGGGTAAACGGTAGAGTGATTTACCGTGTTGAAGATTTTATAGGGTTACAACTTAGAGCTTTAGATGAATGGAGTGATAAACAATTAGGGGTACCATTTAATATGTCATGGGGTGGTGGCACACAAGGTTTAATTGAATCACAAACTTTTGGTGGTCCTGACCCTGAAGATAAAGGATTAGATTTAGAAAAATATTTTGCTGGAACCTTTGAGGGTAAATTATCACAATTAAGGTTTTATGAAAAAGCGTTAAATCTTTTAGAAATACGTAATAATTTATATGTTGATTGTGACAGATATTGTGTTAAAGCTTCTTATGGTGGGGCACAAATAGTTCACCCTGATACTATTTTATGCGGTCCAGAAATTATTTATTCACCTGAACCAGGTATTATAATAGAATTAAAGGCAATATTCACACCTGGTTCTATTAATATAACTTATATTGCAACAAGTAATAAAATATTAGAAAAGGATTTAACAATAAATTTCACTAATACTTTAGGTGTTATTTATGGAGATCCTATAGTGATAAATGGTTCAATAACAATACATGAAGGTACTAAGGTTGGAAATCTATTTATTTCTTTAGATGATGAATATAATAGATTAACTGACGAATATAATGTATTAGAGGTTGAGTATGTAACAGAAGAATATTTAACTATTAGTAGGGATGATGTTGTGATATATACACAACCAGTTCATCCTAAACCAACATCTGATATGTATAAAGTTTATTATGGTAAAATATCAAAAACAAATATAAATGAATCTGATATAAATGATTTAGAATTTGTTGTTGTTGATGAGATTGTTAGTTCTCATTTATCTTTACCAGAAATAAGTGGGTATGGATATATTTTAATACCTGAAAACATGAATCAACCATCACTATTTAGAAATAGTAACGAAGGGTGTGTTGGTTTTGCAATACCTATGATACAACAAGGTGAGGTTACATTAATTAACGATGTAAACAGTGACAATCAAGAAGAAGAGGTTATTTATAAGATATATAGAACATATGTTTCTACACATGCCGAAGTAGATATATGGTTATGTAATTAAATTGGTTATTAATGAGTGATTTTAATTTAAGAGGTGGTGTTGGTGTAATGGGTTATTTAAGCCCTATGGACACCAGGGATACCTACCCAGTTATAGACCCAATTTATGGTATTGACGGACTTAGAAATGTAGATACAATTGAAGATTTAATTTCTATCAGTGAGGAAAGACGACGAGCAGGGATGATTGTCGGTGTTAGTGGTGGTACAGTTTATTATAAATTAAAACAAGTTGAATGGGTTGGTGATATTACTGATTGGGAATTATTTACTTTAGGCCAACAAGAAAATATAACATTTATTGACAAAGAAATACCACTAGGTATTATTGATGGTATTAATAATTTATTCATATTATCTAGTATACCAGACCAAAATTCATAACATATTTATTTAAACGGTTTATTACAAGATAGTGGACAATTTGAAGATTACACTATTATAGGCAATGAAATTTATTTCAACCAACCGCCTTTTGTTGGGATGAAAATTAGATGTAGTTATCGTTTTTCATAATTTTTGTTTTAACACAGTATATTTATAAAAAGAACACAAAAAAAAATGGAAGAAAATAAAACATATACAACGTCAGATTTATACTTAACGGCTTATTTAAAAGTCAAAGGACATAAATATAGAGTTGAAAAAATAAGATCAAAATCAAATTTTGTTTTTGTTGAGTCAGATGAATTAATTTCAGATGTAAATGATTATCTTTCTGAGTCTGGATCTTGTGAACCATTGACTTATACCAACGCAATTAAAAACCTTAAAAATTTCCTATATAATAATAGGTGAAAAATTAATATTTAGGTATCTTATATGGTACATAAAATTTTTTAATAAACCCCTTAACATGGAAGAAGTTATAAAATCCATTTATAATATATCCCCATATAAAACAGAGTATTATAATAGAACACTATTCCCTAATGAACGTGAGGCGGTATACGGTGAAATAACCCAACAATCAACAGATGCAATAGTAAATGAATTTAAGACTTATTTTAACGAAAACACAGTGTTTTATGATTTGGGTTGTGGGTTAGGTAAAATGGTTGCACATATAGGTATTAAATACGGTGTAAAAAAATCTTGTGGAATTGAGTTCTCAAAAGAAAGAATTGACGGAGCTAACTATATTAAACAAAATTATTGTTTAGAATATAATAATATTAGTTTCATTAATAAATCATTTTTTAATTGTGATTTAACTGATGCGACTGTGGTTTATTGTGATAACACAATGTATGACTATGAATTTGATAAAAAAATTATTAATTCTTTACCGAAGGGTTGTCTTATCATCTTAAGAAAAGGTAATCAAGAAATTAACGGTCAAAAAATTAACAAAATAAATAAAGAAAATTTCCCAACAACATATTCAAGTAAATCTATATGTTATTTAATTAAAGAATAGGACTTAAAAAAAAAATTTAAATTTTTTGAACTTTTGCTAAAGTTCGTGATATTTATATAAAAAGTATTTTACCGATTGGTAAAAAATATTAATATTCATATTTAAAATCCTTATTTAAAACCCTTATTTGTATTCCGTGAGTGGACGAGAATATTTTTTTATGCACTCAAGTCAACGTATTCCTATTTAGATTTATCGGTCAAGAGGTTCTTATACCTATTAGTGAAAAAGTGTCACATTAAAACCATAAATTTTAAAATATAAAAAAATGGCAGAAACTAAAATTGTCTTAAATAGACAGTCCGATTTAATATTGGACAACGCACAAATTACTGCCCCAGTTGGTATCGTCGTTGCGGATATTGATGGTTTACAATCCGTTGTAACATCCATTGATACAAACGTATCTGACGTAATGTCAACTGAGGTATCTAACCGCATCTCTGGTGATG
>SXGQ01810108.1_pt1 | contig 36135 bp, 31 predicted proteins | sample 3178371 | NCBI WGS metagenome assembly SXGQ01 (sample SAMN11356859, study PRJNA531348) | freshwater metagenome | isolation source: freshwater sample F1-20 | place: China: Fuxian Lake, Yuxi | collected 2017-12-25 | reverse complement strand
GCCGGCGTCGTGGCCGGGGCCGGCATGGGGCGCCCGGGCGGGCCGGGCGCCGGTCCGCGGCCGCCCGTGCGGCCGGGCTCGTAAGGGAAGTAGAATCGCGGTGCCTTCCCCCAATAGACGATCGGGACTAGATATCGGAGATTGAATATGGCGACTTTCGCATTCTCAGGACGCACCCGGACCGGCGAGTCGGTGTCGGGCGAACGGATCGGCGACACCATGGACGCCGTGGTCTCGGCCCTGCGGCGTGAACAAATCCAGGTCACCCGCATCCAGCCGGCCCAGGTCAAGGCCCAGGCGAAGGTGGTCAAGGCCCTGAAGGCGCGCAGCGTGCCGGCCAAGAACCTGGCCGTGTTCACGCGCCAGTTCTCGGTGATGATCGACGCCGGCCTGCCGCTGGTGCAGTGTCTCGATATTCTCGGCAACCAGGAAGAGCACGCCTATTTCTCGCAGGTGATCCTGGCCACCCGCTCCGACGTTGAAGGCGGCATGTCGCTGGCCGAGGCCATGAAGCGACATCCGCGGGTGTTCGACGCGCTGTTCTGCAACATGATTGCCGCCGGCGAAGCCGGCGGTATTCTCGACACCATCCTGAAGCGCCTCGCGGTCTACATTGAGAAGGCCGTCAAGCTCAAGGGCCAGGTGCAGTCGGCGATGATCTACCCGATCGCCGTGATCGTGATCGCCGGCGTGGTGATTGGCGTCATTCTGTGGAAGGTGATCCCGACCTTCGCGACGCTGTTTGCCGGCCTCGGCGCGACCCTGCCGCTGCCGACCCGCATCGTCATCGCCCTCAGTGAAAACCTGATCCGGTTCATGCCGGTGCTGTTCGTGACGTTCTTCGCCGGCGGCTGGGGCTTCCGCACCTACTACGCGACCCCGAAGGGGCGGCGCGTGATCGACCAGATTTCGCTCAAGCTGCCGATTCTCGGCCCGATCCTGCGCAAGATCGCGGTCGCCCGGTTCTGCCGGACGCTGTCGACGCTGATGGCGTCGGGCGTGCCGATCCTGGACGGCCTCGACATCACCGCCCGCACCTCGGGCAACGCCATCATCGAAGACGCCATCCAGGTGACCCGCAAGAGCATCGAGCGCGGCGAGACGATCTCGGCGCCGCTCAAGGAGACGGGCGTGTTTCCCGGCATGGTGTGCCAGATGATCAGCGTCGGCGAGGCGACCGGCGCGCTCGACACCATGCTCGGCAAGATCGCCGACTTCTACGAGGAGGAAGTCGACGTCGCGGTCGAAGGCCTGCTGACGCTGCTCGAGCCGTTGATGATTGCGCTGCTCGGCGGCGCGGTCGGCGGCATCGTGATCGCGATGTACATGCCGATCTTCGACCTGATTAGTCAGCTGACCTAGCTTGATGAAGGAGCGGACCCTCCGGCAGCGGCTGGCGGCCCACATTGCCGTCCGCCTGGTGGTGGCAACCGTGTTGCTCGGATCGGCCCTGGTGGTGGAACTGCGTGACCCCGGCGCCTGGGCCATCAGCCCGTTCTTCGCCCTGATCGGCCTCACCTACGCGGTGAGCCTCGGCTTCATCGGCTCGTTGCGGTTCGTTGACCGCCGGCCGTGGCTCACCGACGTCCACTTCGCCATCGACGCGGTCATCATCTCGGCCGCGATCATGCTGAGCGGCGGGGTCGAGAGCCTGTTCACCATCCTCTACATGCTGCCGATCGTGGCGGCGGCGTCGGTGCAGTTCCGCCGCGGTGGACTGCAGCTGGCGACCCTCAGCAGCATCCTGTTCTTCGGGCTGGTGTTGATGCAGTACCTCTACACCGCCGACAGCCTCGACCTCCCGTTCACGCTGCCGGCGACCACGCTGCCGCCGGTCAACGTCGCGCAGTACACGGTGGCGATCAACTGCTTTGGCTTCGTCGTCGTGGCGGTGCTGAGCGGGTCGCTGGCGGAACGGGCGCGCAAAGGCGAAGCCCGGCTCGAGCAGGCGACCGAAGAGATTGCCGACCTGCAGGCCTTCAACCAGTACGTGCTCGACAACCTGGTGAGCGGCCTGGCGACCGCCGACCGCCGCGACCGGCTGCTGACCTTCAACCGTTCGGCGATGATGATTACCGGCCGCGCCGGCGCCCTGCCGCTCGGCGAGCCGGCGGCCGCGGTCCTGCAGCTGCCGGAGCCGTTTGCCGCCACCATCGCGCAGGACCTGTCGCGGGTGCGCAGCAAGCGCATCGACTACCAGTTCCGCCGCACCGACGGCCAGGTGATTGACCTCGGCGTGAGCGCCGCGGCGCTGCCGCTGCCGGACGGCACGCGCGGCTATCTCTACACGTTCCAGGACGTCACCGAGGCCAGGCGTTTCGAGCAGGGCGCCCGGCTGCAGCAGCGGCTGGCCGCCGTCGGCGAAATGGCCGCCGGCATCGCCCACGAGATTCGCAATCCGCTGGCCTCGATGTCGGGCTCGATGCAGATGCTGAAACAGGAACTCCCGCTGTCGACCGACCAGGCGCAGTTGATGGACATCGTGTTGCGCGAGTCGGAGCGGTTGAACCAGACCATCAAGTCGTTCCTCGCCTACGCCCGGCCACAGCGGTTTCAGGTCCAGCGGCTCGACCTGCGCCAGATGGTACAAGAGACCGCCATGCTGCTGCGCAACAGCACCGAAGTGGCAGAGCGGCATACGATCGGCGTGCGCCTGCCCGGCCAGCCGGTGCTGCTCGACGCCGATGAGGGCCAGGTCCGCCAGATTATCTGGAACCTGGCCACCAACGGCCTGCGCGCCATGCCCGGCCACGGCGCGCTGACGCTCAGCGCGGCGGAAGAAGTCGACGGCGACCACCGGCAGTCGGTGCTGCTGGTGGAAGACGAGGGTGTCGGCATTGCGCCCGAAGACGTCGAGGCGAACTTCCAGCCCTTCCGCGGGTCGTTCGGCAAGGGCACTGGCCTCGGCCTCGCCATCGTGCACCGGATCGTCACCGACTACGGCGGACAGATCGTCGTGCGCTCACGTCCCGGCGGCGGCACCACCTTTCGCGTCACGTTTCCGGCCGCGCGGCCGTCCGGGACGGCGCAGACCCAGCTGGAAGGGCAGGGCTTGTGAAGCAGGAATCGGGGACCAGGGAACAGGGATCGGGGACGGCCGACCAACCGCGCATCCTGATCGTGGACGACGAGCAGTCGATGCGCGAGATGACGCGCCAACTGTTCGCCAAGGCTGGATACGACGTCCTGTTGGCGGGGGACGGCGTGTCTGCGCTCGAGGTGCTAGCGCGCGAATTCATCGACGTCGTGCTTACCGACATCCGCATGCCCCGGCTCGATGGCGTGCAGTTGCTCCAAGCCATTCGCAATCTCGCGCCCGATGTGGTCGTGGTGATGATGACCGCGCATTGGACCCAGGACTCGGCCGACTGGAAAGAGGCGGAGCAACTCGGCGCCAAGTATCTCTTCGACAAGCCGTTCCAGGACGTGAATCTGGTGACGCTCCAGGTCAGCCATTTGCTCAAGAGCCGACGCCAGGGCCACGAGCTGACCGTTCTGCGCAAGACCAACGCCGAGCGCGGGTTCGCCGGCATCATCGGCCGCAGCCCGGTGATGCTCGAGGTGTTCCGGCTGGTCGAGGCGGTGTGCCGGACCAACAGCACGGTGCTGATCTCGGGGGAGTCGGGCACCGGCACGGAGTTGGTGGCGCGCGCCCTTCATGCGCAGTCGCTGCGCAGTGGCAAGCCGTTTGTGGCGGTGAACTGCGGCGCCATGCCCGAGGCCCTGCTCGAGTCCGAGCTCTTTGGCCATGTACGGGGGGCATTCACCAGCGCTGACCGTGACAAGAAGGGCCTGTTCGAAGTGGCCGAGGGCGGCACCGTGTTTTTGGATGAGATCGGTGAGATGACGCCGCCGATGCAGGTGAAGTTGCTGCGCGTGCTCCAGGAGCGGCGGTTTCGTCGGGTCGGCGGCACTGAGGAGGCGCCCGCTGACATTCGGGTGATTGCAGCGAGCAATCGTGACTTGGCCAAGCGGGTGTGGGACGGGCAATTCCGTGAAGACCTGTTCTATCGACTGAATGTGATTCCGCTCAAGATGCCTGCGCTCAGAGCGCGGGTTGATGACATACCGCTCATCGCCGAGCACTTTCTCAGGAAATACACGCGCGAGATGAACAAGGCCATCGAGGGCTTTTCGACCGACGCCATCGCCGCACTGCGAGCCTACGCCTGGCCTGGCAACGTGCGAGAGCTCGAAAATGTCGTGGAACGGTCCGTGGCCCTTGAGTCGGAGCGTCGAATCGAGCTGGCAACGCTGCCGACGAATCTGCGCGATGGGAAGGCCACCGCCGCCCGTCCCGGCCACATTGCGGCCCATCCCGAAGATGGCCTGGGCTTCAACCTCGAGCGCCACCTGCAGGACATTGAGCGATCGCACCTCGAACGCGCGCTCGAACGCTCGGGCGGCGTGCAGGCCCGCGCGGCGGATGTCCTGGGCCTGAGCTTTCGGCAGTTCCGCTATCTGGCCAAGAAATACGGCCTGAAATGATCCGCCCGGCCAGTGACAGAAACTGACCGGGCCGACTGACAGGAATTGTCACAAATGCCTGCCTGGCAAGGCCCTCCAGGCCATAATCCGATCCGGAAAAGACCGATAAGGCTATGTTTAGCAATTAGTTAGAGGAATTGGCCGTAGTTGCGGCCCTGTTGGCATAGCGGTTGCTGTAGCCAGGGTCGAACGACGCCGCATCCGGGTGAGCGGCGGCGGGACCGACGAATAACTTACGGCAACCTCGGCAAGATATTGGGAGACACATCATGCGTATTCGTAGCAACAAGGGCTTCACGCTCATCGAACTTCTGATCGTCGTCGCGATTATCGGCATCATCGCGGCCATCGCCGTTCCCGGCCTGCTCCGCGCCCGCATGTCGGGTAACGAAGCGTCGGCCATCGGTTCGCTCCGCGCGATCAACAGCTCGCAGCAGGCCTATTCGTCGAGCTGCGGCAACGGCTTCTACGCGATGGACCTCGTGGTTCTCGGCGCACCGCCGAGCGGCGGCGGCACGCCCTTCATCAGCCCCGACCTGATCGGCGCGTCCCCGATCACGAAGAGCGGCTACGAAATCACGATGGCCGGTGAAGCGCCGGCGACGGCGGCGACGATTGCTCCCTGCAACGGTGTCGTTGCGGACCTGGGTGCCGGCTACTACGCGTACGCCGACCCGGCCAACGAGGGCTCCACCGGCACGCGCTACTTCTGGACCAACACCCTGGGCACGATCTACACCTTCGCCACCACCCTCTCCGGCGAGACCGTGGTCGACGCGGCCCCCGCCACCGGCACCGTTCTGCAGTAGCAGCACGCCCGATACGTCAAACTGCGAAGGGTGCGGCCCGTGCCGCACCTTTCGTCTGTACAGGTAGAATCTCCGGCATGTCCCTCGCGTCCGCGCCCTCAGGCACGCCGGCCACGGCCGGGTGGTTCGCCGGCTTCGCCCTTCTCGGGCTGGTGGCATCCTCGGCCTCGGCCATCGTGCACTATCAGCTCATTAACGATCCGGCCTATGCCAGCTTCTGCGACGTGAACGCGACGTTCAGTTGCACGGAAGCCTATTCGAGCCGATACGGCTCGATCGGTGGCGTGCCGGTTGCCATCTTTGGCGTGATCTTCTTCGCGTTCGTGCTTGGGCTGGTGGCGCTCTGCTCGCCATCGCCGACTGCCGCCGGCAGCCTGCCCGGCTATATCTTTGCTTCGTCCACCATCGGCCTCGCCGTGGTGCTCTATCTCGCGTACGCCTCGTTCGTCATCCTCAAGGCCGTGTGCGTGCTCTGCGTAGGCACGTATGCCGCCGTCATCGGGCTGTTCCTGCTGTCGGGATCGGCCACCAGGTATCCCATGACCAGCCTCCCGAATCGCGCCCTTGAAGATCTGCGACTGCTGCTTCGGACACCGTCGGCGCTGGCAGCCGCGGTCGCGGTTGTGATTGCCGCCGGAGCCGCGGTCGCGTGGTTCCCCGGCCAGTCGGTCGCCACCGTCTCGGCCGAGGCCGGCGCCGGCGACGCCGAGCAGGCGCCCGCTGCCCCGAGCCTGACTGCCGCCCAGATTACCCAGTTCGAGGAATACCTGGCGCAGCAGCCGCGGGTGCCGATGGTGGTGCCGGCCGACGGCGCAGCCGTGGTCGTGGTGAAGTTCAACGACTACCAGTGCCCGCCGTGCCGCCAGACCTTCATGGAGTACAAGCCGGTGTTCGCGAAGTGGGCAAAAGCGCAGCCCGGCAAGGTCCGCTACGTGACGCGTGACTATGCGATCGAGCGCGAGTGCAATGCGTTCGTCAATCAGGACCTGCACCCCGCGTCATGCGAAGCGGCCGTCGCCGTGCGCCTGGCCCGCGAGAAGGGCAAGGCCGACGCCATGGAAGAATGGCTCTTCGCCAACCAGCCGTCGCTGTCGCCCGCCAGTGTCAAGTCCGCGGTTCAGACGGTTGCCGGCGTCACCGACTTCGACGCGCGCTACGCGGCGACGCTGGAACTCGTGAAGGCCGACGTGGCGCAGGGCTCCGCCTTGAAGGTCACGGGCACGCCCACCTTCTTCATGAACGGCATGCGCCTGCCCGGCCTGCGGGCCGAGTATTTCGACGCGGCCATCGCGTGGGAACTGCGGCGGGTCACCAGCGGGAAATGATGGCGCCAGCGATCGAGACCGAGGGGCTGACCAAGGACTTCGCGGTCGGCTTTTGGCGCCCCCGGCCCTACCGCGCGCTCGATCGCCTCACGCTCACCGTGGCCGCCGGGGAAGTCTTCGGGTTTCTCGGCCCGAACGGCGCCGGCAAGAGCACCGCGCTCAAGCTGCTGATGCAGTTGTTGTATCCCACCGCCGGCGACGCCCGCATCCTGGGGCGCCCGGTGGGTGACGCCAGCATCCGGCAGCGCATTGGCTTCCTGGCCGAGAATCCTTACTACTACGACTACCTGACCGCCGAGGAACTGCTGGCCTACTTTGCGAGGCTGTTCGGGTATCGCGGCGCCGATGTGACGGCCCGCGTCTCGCGGGTGCTCGATGACGTGGGCATTGGCAAGGAGCGGCGGCTGCGCCTGCGGCGGTTCTCCAAGGGGATGCTCCAGCGCGTCGGCCTGGCGCAGGCCCTGCTCAACGATCCGGAAGTGGTCTTCCTGGACGAGCCGATGTCGGGCCTCGATCCGCTGGGCCGCCGCCATGTTCGCGACCTGATTCTTGGCCTGCGCGCGCGCGGCTGCACCGTGTTCTTCAGCTCGCACATCCTGTCGGATGCCGAGGCGCTGTGCACCAGGGTCGGGGTCCTGGTGCAGGGGCGCCTCGTGGCGTCCGGTCCGCTCTCGGCCATCCTGGGCTTCGAGCTGAAGGGCTGGGAGCTGGTCGTGTCGGGCGTGACCGACACGCTGCGCCCGGAACTGGCCGCACTTGGGCGGCGGACCACCGACCTGGGCGACGGCCACGTGATCTTGCACCTGGCGCCCGACGCCGAGCCCGATCGCCTGCTCGGTGACCTGACCCGCCGCGGCGCGCACATCGTGTCGCTCAACCCGGTGCGGGAAACGCTCGAAGACTATTTCGTGGAGGCCGTCGCTGCGACGGCGGCCCGCGACGCCCGCGGGGTCGGCGCGTGAGGACGATCGCGATCGTGGCCGGCGCCGCGTTCCGTGAATCGGTCCGCGATCGCGTGCCCTACACCATGGTGGTGTTCGCGGTGCTGATGATCGCGGCGTCGTTCCTGATCGCCCAGCTCACCGCCGGGCAGGACCTCAAGATCATCAAGGACCTGGGGCTGGCCGCGCTGTCGGTCTTCGGCCTGCTGATTGCCGTGTTCATCGGCATTGGCCTGGTGTCGAAAGAGGTCGAGCGCAAGAGCATCTACGGCCTGCTGACCAAGCCGGTGACCCGCACCCAGTTCATTCTCGGCAAGTACCTCGGCCTGGTGGCCACGCTGGTGGTGAACCTGTCGGTGATGACGATGGCGTACTACCTGGTGCTGGGTTACATGGATGCCACCGCCCCTGACAGCCTGCGGGCGGGATGGGCCGCTCCGGCGCTCGACCCGCGGCAACTGCTGGCGATCGTGCTGATCATGGGCGAGCTGGCGCTCGTGACCGCCGTCGCGTTGTTCTTCTCGACCTTCTCGAGCCCGCTCCTGTCGGCCGTGCTGACCCTCGGCTTGTGGGTGGCGGGGCACTTCAACGCCGACCTGCGCCAGTTCGAGCAGGTGGTGGACCAGCCGGCGGTCGCGTGGCTGGCGCGCTCACTCTATTACCTCCTGCCGAATCTCGCCCCGTTCAACGTGAGGGCGGAGGTGGTCTACGGAATGCCCGTCACGTGGGCGCACGTGGGCTTCACCCTGCTGTACGCCGCGATCTACATCGCCGCGTTGCTCGTGGCGGCGGTCGCGGTCTTTCGCCGCCGCGACTTCAAGTAGCCCGTGCCATGTCGTTGACCGCACCGAGCGACGCCCAACGCCCCTCGAGCCGGCTGCTCGTGGCGGCGATCGTGGGGTTGCTGGCGGGTGCCACCGCCGTGCAGGTGGTCCGCGATCGCGGCTGGCAACCGTATCAGCCGATCACGCCCGTCATGTGGTTTCAGTCTGGCCCCCTGCTGAAGCGCGCTTCGCTCGGGTTCGAGAACCTGGTCGCCGATGTCTACTGGATGAGGGCCGTCATCTATTACGGCAGCGCGAGGCTGGCGGCAGGCGAGCGGCGCGACTACGGCCTGCTCGACCCCTTGCTGACCTTCGTCACCACCCTCGATCCGCGTTTCAAGGTGGCTTACCGCTTTGGCGCGATTTTCCTGACCGAGGGCTATCCACGCGGCCCGGGCCGCCCCGATCGGGCCATCGCCCTTCTGCAGCGTGGCGCCGAAGCCAGTCCAGAGGCCTGGGAGTACGCGCACGACATCGGCTTTGTCTATTACTGGTGGCTGCGCGATTACAAAGAGGCCGGCCAGTGGTTCGACAGGGCGGGCCGCATGCCGGATGCGCCGCGCTGGCTGGCACCGTTGGCGGCGACGACCCTCGCACAGGGCGGCGATCGCGAGTCGGCGCGCATGATGTGGCGGCAGTTTCGCGACAGCGTGGACGAGGGCTGGTTCAAGCGCAATGCCGAGATGCGTCTCGTCCAACTGGACGCCATGGACGTCATCGACGAACTGAACCGCGCGGTGCAGCGGTTCACGGCCAGGGAGGGGCGGCCACCCCATGACTGGCGCGAGCTAGTCGTTGGCGAGCGGCTGCGTGGCATCCCGCTCGATCCCACTGGTGTCCCGTTCGCGCTCGATCCCGCGACCGGCCGCGCCGACGTGTCGCGCGAGTCGGCCCTCTGGCCGTTGCCGGCCCCGCCAATTCCCGGAGCCCCACAATGACGGCCGAAACCCAAGTCTTAATCCTGGCGCTGTTCATGGGCTTGTGCATCGGGAGCTTCCTGAACGTCGTCATCTACCGCCTGCCGCTCGGGCAATCGTTGGTGTCGCCCGGGTCCCGTTGCACCAGGTGTGATTACCAGCTGCGTTGGTACGACAACGTGCCGGTGCTCAGCTGGGCGCTGCTCGGCGGGCGGTGTCGCCAGTGCCGCACGGTCATTTCAATCCAGTATCCGGTGGTCGAAATCATCACGGGGTTGTTGTTCGTGCTGGTCGCGTGGCTCACGCCGGTGGGGCCGCTCCTGTTCAGCCGCCTGATCCTGGTCGCCATCCTCGTCGCGCTCTTTGGGATTGACCTCGCGCACCAGATTCTGCCCAACTCGATCACGCTGCCGGGCATTGTGATCGGCCTGATGTTCAGCGCCATTGCGCCACCGGGCTGGCAGGACGCGCTGCTCGGCGCCCTGCTCGGCGCCGGAGTCTTGTACGGGATTGCCGCCGCGTACTACGCGGTTCGGCGTGAAGAAGGCCTGGGCATGGGCGACGTGAAGATGCTGGCGATGATCGGCGCGTTCCTGGGGTGGAAGGCCGTGCTGGTCACGCTCGTATTGTCGTCGTTCTCGGGCGCCCTCATTGGCATGGCGCTGATTGCCGCGCAGCGTGGCGGCATGAAGCTGGCGCTGCCGTTCGGAACCTTCCTCGCCGTCGGCGCGGTCGCCGCGATGCTTGTGGGTGAGCCGCTGATTACCTGGTACGCCGGATTCTTCTAGGCCACAGATTGACACCGATTAGACACAGACACCTGAGAGCGAAGCCATGGAAACGCTGACCACTGCCGGACCGGCGCTGCTTGGCCTCGCGCTCATGGTGGCGTTCCTGCTGATCGTGACCGTGGTGATGGTCGTGCGTGCCGCCAGCGGCCGCAGGCGGGCGCGCAGGACCGATCGCGGCGAGACCGCGCTGCTGTCGGTGGCGCTGCAAGAAGCGGTGACCAAGCTCAAGGCGCAGGAGCGCCAGATGGCGGCGCGGGCCGAGGCGTCGGAACGGCTGGCCAGCCAGATTGTCGAGGGACTGACGTCGGGCATGGTGGTGGTCGATCGCGACGGCGTGCTGCAGACCATGAACCCCGCGGCCCGGCGCATCCTGGGCCTCGACGCCACCGCCGGCACCGGCCCGGTGGCCGAGGTGCTGCGCCGGGTCCCCGCGCTGGCCGCCGTGATCGACGAGGCGCTTGGCACCACCACGCCGATCGTGCGCCGCACGGTCACGCTTCAGGACGGCGCCCGCACGTCACACCTCGGCGTAACCGTTTCTCCAATCACCGGCGCCGACGGCGCCATGCAGGCGGTGGTCTGCCTCTTCACCGACCTCACCGCGGTGGTCGAACTCGAGGAGCGGCTGCGGCTGAAAGAGGCGCTGGCGCGGCTGGGCGAGCTGACCGCGGGCCTGGCGCACGAGTTCCGCAACGGGTTGGCCACCATCCATGGGTATGGCCGGCTGCTCGATCCGGCCGCGTTGCCTGAGCCGGCGCGCACCTGCGTCGAGGGCATTCGCGCCGAGACCACCGCCCTTGGCGAGGTCGTCACCAACTTCCTGCGCTTCGCCAAGCCCGAGCAGTTCGCCATGGCGCCGGTGGACCTGCGCGCGATCGTGACGCGCGCGATCGACGACCTGCCGGGCGCCGCGACCGTCACCGTGTGCACAGGCGACTTCGCCATCGTCAATGGCGACGATGTACTGTTGCGGCAGGCGTTCAGCAACCTGCTGCGGAACAGTCTCGACGCCTGCACACCCGGGCAAACCGCGATCATCGTGTGCGGCGAGGTGATCGGCAACGACGTCTATGTGACCGTGGACGACAACGGTCCCGGGCTGTCGCCCGCAGCCCTCAGCCGCTTGTTCCAGCCATTTGCGACGACCAAGGCCGCCGGCACCGGGTTGGGCCTGGCCATCGTGCAGAAGGTGATCGTGTCGCACAACGGCGTGGTGGTTGCCGGCAGCAGTGCCGCCGGTGGCGCGCGGTTCCGGGTCCGGCTGCCGATTTATGCGGCGTCGGCAGAAACTGCCGACGTGTAACAACGCGGGGCTGGCAGAAATTGATCGCACTAGGCTTCGCAACCTCGAGGCCCGCCCGGAAATGCGCCCGTAATCCCACCGAACGCTCGATCCGCGACCGGGCAGGCCGATTGCACTATCGCTCGGCATGCAGACGCTCCCTCGCTCGGCGAACGACGGCTTCACGTTGCTCGAGACGGTGGTCGCGACCGGTGTGCTGGTCACGGCGCTCGCTGGCCTCGCGCAACTCTTCGCGCTGACCGCGCGATCCACCAGGGACGCTGGCGCCCAGGGCGCCGTCCTGACCGCGGCACAGGACAAGATCGAACGGCTGCGGGCGCTCGCCCTGGGCTATGGCCCGCTGGGCGAGGCCATGACCGACCTGGCGCTGGCGGTCGCGGATACCGGCAGCCTTGACGACGACATCACCGGGTTTGTGGACTACCTCCGCGCCGATGGGGCAGTCGTGGACATCGAAAGTGATGGACACGGCGCGGTGTGGACCCGGCGCTGGCGGATCACGCCGGTTGATGCCTACGCGCCAGAAGCGCTGGCGATCGAAGTGTGCGTGTTCCCTTACCCGGCCGATGGACTTGCGCCGCGGGCCGCCCAGGTCTGCCTGGCAACGGTTCGGACGAGGCAGCCATGAGGTCGGACGGGTTTTCGCTGATTGAATTGCTGGTGGCGCTGACCGTGTGCGCGCTGCTGTCGGGGGCGATCGCCGCGACGGCACCGCCGGCGCGCGCGCTGTTCGACGCCACCCCCGAGGTCCTGGACCTGCAGCAGCGCGAACGCACGGTGGCCGATGTGCTCGCCCGCTCGATTCGCTCAGCCGCCATCATCAGGGCCACCGACGCCGACCGCCTGGCCGGACCGGCCGCGCCGGCGGTGGCGCTGCTCGATCCGGATGAGGACCAGGAGCGCTTCAACGCGCTGCAGGTGATTGCACTCGCCGGGCCCGGGCGCGGTGTGTTGGCGGCCGATCAAGCCACGCCGTCCAGTGCGCTCGTCCTGCGATCGGGCGCGCCGTGTCCGTCGGCTGGTGACGTGTGTGGCTTCACCACCGGGATGGCAGCCGCGATTGTCGATCTCGAGGGGCGGTTCGACGTCTTCACCATTGCCTCGGTCAACAAGGGCGCCAATTCGATCATGGCCTCGCGCGCGCTCGATCGTGCCTATCCCACCGGCTCGGCGCTGTTCGCCGTGTCGGCCGACACCTACTTCCTGGACGAACAGCCGGATGGCTCGTTGACGCTGGTCAGGGAAACTGCAGCGGGCGCCATCCAGCCGGTGGTTGATTTCGTCACCGACTTGAAGGTGGCCGGCTCGTATCGAAACAACCAGCTGACGCGCGTTGACGTCATGGTCCGCGTCGGCGCGCGGACGGCGTTGCCGCGACGCGCCGTACCCGATCGCACCACCCGCCTCGCGGTGGCGTTGAGGAACCCGTCATGACCGCCGAGCGCGGCATCGCGCTGCTGCTTGCGCTGCTGCTCACGAGCTTCCTGTCAGCCGTGGGCCTGGGCCTCGCGGTCGTCGTGTTCATGGATCGCCTGGCGACCGGCAACGTCAAGGGAGCCATCGGACTGATGCACGCGGCCGAGGCAGGCATTGAGCTGGCCGCGCACGAACTGGCCCGCGCCAACTGGCCGGCCGTGCTTCAGGGCGCCGGGCAGGCGACGTTCTCGGACGGCAGCCCTACCGGCGTGCGCGCCATTCCCGGCGGCGGGGCCGTCAACCTCACCGCCGAAACCAACAGGCTCAATTGCGGCAAGGCCTCGGCGTGCACGACGGAGCAGATGAATGCGAACTCGGACGAGCGCCCGTGGGGCGTCAACAACCCGCGGTGGCGTCTCTATGCGTACGGCGCGTTCGGGGACCTGGCCGAAGTGGCGCGGCCGGTCCCGTGTTTCCTCGCCGTGTGGATCGCAGACGACTCGGCCGAGGTGGATGGCGATCCGGAGGCCGATGGCGCTCTCGAGGGTCGCGGCGTGCTGCGCGCCCGGGCGGTGGCGTACGGTCCCATGGGCGGACGCCAGGCGATTGAGGCTGAGCTGGCGCGGGTCTGTTTCGGCCCCGCGGACGAGGAAATCTGCCAGCCCGGCATTCGTGTGCAATCGTGGCAGGAAGTGCGTCAGCTGGTTCCTTGACCCGCCACCGCGCGAGGCGTACGATCACGGCAGGGGGGAAATCGGCCTTCCGGCCGATAACAAACGCATATGAAGCGCGTGATTGCCATTCTGACCCTCAGCGTCCTGATCGGGCCGGTCGTGGCAGAAGCGGCCCAATCGGGATCGGCGCAGCAGCCGACGACGCCGACGCTGGTCGACGTGGCCAAGGCCGAGGAGGAGCGCCGCAAGAGCGTCCGGAAGCCTGCCAAGGTCTACACCAACAACGATCTGAAGCCGGACCACGGCACGGTTCGCCCCGCGACGCCCCCCCCGGCCGCGGCGGCGACGCCGGCCACCCCGGGCAACGTCACGCCCGGCGCACCCGTCGTCAACCTGCCCGGTGGCACAGGGGCCGCGCCGCCGCCGAACGGCGACCAGGCGTTCTGGAGTGGCCGGATCACCGCGGCGCGCGCCGCGCTCGAGCGGTCGCGCCTGTTTGCCGAGGCGCTGCAGAGCCGCATTAACGCCCTGACCACCGATTTCGTGAACCGCGACGACCCGGCGCAGCGCGCCGTGATTGAAGCGGACCGCAAGTCGGCGCTGGCCGAACTGGATCGGGTCCGCCTGGAGATCGAGAAGCAACAGAAGGAGATTGCGGCGATCGAAGAAGAGGCCCGCCGCGCCGGCGTGCCATCCGGCTGGCTGCGACCGGGCGCGTGAGCGCCCGCTCGGCACCGGCGGCGTCGATCCTCCTCGTCGAAGACAAGGACTCCCTGCGGGCCATGCTGCGCCTGGCGCTCGAGGCGCAGGGCTACGCCGTGATCGAGGCCCGCGACGAGCCGGAAGCCATCGCCGCGCTTCGGCTCTCGCAACCCGCCATCGTGCTGTCCGATCTGCGCCTGCCTAACGGCGACGGCCTTGGCGTGCTGCGCGCCGCCCGTGACGCCGCTCCCGAAATGCCGGTGATCGTGATGACCGCGCACGGCAGCATCCAGGACGCAGTTGCCGCCATGAAGCAGGGGGCGCTCGACTTTCTTGCCAAACCGGTCGATCCCGATCACCTGTTGCTGCTGGTGGATCGCGCCCTGGCGCAGAGCCGCCTGCTGAGCGAGTACCGGCTGCTGAAGGAAGAAGCGGCGGCGCGTCGCGGCGGGCCGCACATCATTGGCGACTCGCCGGCCCTGCGCCAGGCCATGACCGCCATTGACCTGGCGGCCACCAGCGACACCACGGTGTTGCTGGAAGGGGAGAGCGGCACCGGCAAGGAACTCTGTGCGCGCGCGCTTCACGATCGCAGTCCCCGCGCCCAGGGGCCGTTCGTCGCCATCCACTGCGCCGCCATTCCCGACACCTTGCTCGAAGCCGAGCTGTGTGGCTACGAGCGCGGCGCCTTCACCGGCGCCCACCAGCGCAAGCTGGGTCGCTTCGAGATGGCGCAGCGGGGCACGTTATTCCTCGACGAAATTGGCGAGATGCCCATGACCGTGCAGGCCAAGATGCTGCGCGCGATCGAAACCCACAAGATCGAACGGCTGGGCGGCGGCGCCTCGATCCCGCTCGATGTCCGCATTGTCGCCGCCACCAACCGCCGGCTGCGCGAAGCCGTGACCGCCCGCCAGTTCCGCGAGGATTTGTACTTCCGCTTGTCGGTGTTCCCGGTGGAGGTCCCGGCCCTGCGCGATCGGCGCGAAGACATCCCCAAGCTCGCGCACCACTTCGTGGAGCGAGTGGCAAAGGACGTCGGCAGGAAGCTCACCCTGTCGCCCGAGGCCGTGGCCCTTCTGATGGCCCACGACTGGCCCGGCAACATCCGCGAGTTACAGAACGCCCTCGAGCGGGCGGTGATCCTGGCTGATGGCGAAACCCTGCTGCCGCGTCACCTGAGCCTGTCGCCGGTGCCGAAGAGCGGTTCGTCGAGCGACCCCTGGGAGCGCGTTGACCTTCACGGTAGCCTCGCCGAGGCGACGGCGAGGGCGGTGGGCGAGGTGGAACGCCGCAAGATCCAGCAGGCGCTGCGCGAAGCCGGCGGCGACCGGGGCCGCGCGGCTGACCTGCTGCAGATCAACTTCAAGGCGCTCGCAGCGAAGATGCGCGAGCTCAAGCTCTAACCCGCCTGCCCCGGCTTCGGCGCGACCAAGACCGTTAGGCGCGTAATCCGAGTGTTCTGAGCGCCGTCTTCAACTCCTTCGCAGTCACGTCGATCAGCGTTGTCGTCTCACCGCGTCCAGTGGCCGCCACGAAGTGCAGCGTGCCGGCCACTACCTTCTTGTCGCGTCCCATCGCCGCCAGCGCTTCTTTCGACGAGATGTCTGACACCGGCGGCAGCGGTCCCAGGTGGGTGATCAGGTCCAGGACTTCGTCGTGCAGATCCGGCGGGGTCACGCCGCGCGCGGCGCCGAGCGACAACGCCGCCAGCATCCCGTAGCCGACCGCCTCGCCGTGGCGGAACCGCTTGTACTTCGTCGCCGCTTCCAGGGCATGGCCCACCGTGTGGCCGAAGTTCAGGATGCGCCGCAAGCCGCCTTCGCGTTCGTCAGCGGTAACCACCTGCGCCTTGATTTGGCAGGACGCGGTGACCAGCGGCTCCACGGCGCCGGCCTCGCGGGCGAAGATGGCCGGCATGGTCGTGCGAAGGCGGTCCAGTAGCGCCGGTTCAGCGATCACGCCGTACTTGATCACTTCGTAGAGGCCGGCCCGGAACTCGCGGCGTGGCAGCGTGCCCAGCACCACCGGATCGGCCACCACCAGGCTCGGGGCATGGAACGACCCGAGCAGGTTCTTGCCGAGGGCGTGATGGACGCCGGTCTTGCCGCCGATGGCGCTGTCCACCTGCGCCAGTAAGGTTGTCGGCACATGGACGACGCGGATGCCGCGGAGGTACGTGGCGGCGGCAAACCCGACGAGGTCGCCGATGACGCCGCCGCCGACGGCAATGACGACCGTCGCGCGATCGGCGCCGGCCTTGACCAGTGCATCGTGGACGCGCGAGACCGTGGCGATGTTCTTGGCGCGCTCGCCATCCTCCACCAGCACGGGCGTGCGCCCGGCACCAGCCTGGCGAAAGCGCTTGCCGTGCAGGCCCCACACCCGCGGGCTCGACACGAGGATGCGGCGTGGACCGAGTCCCGCGTCATCCAGTTCGCGGCCGAGCGCCTCGATGGCGTTGGCGCCGATGACCACGGAGTAGGCGCCCGCCGCGGCGGTCACCCCGATGCGGGTGGGTGGCATGTACGACTGCTAGAATAGCATCCGGTGCAGCGGCGAACCGACTGCCTGGTCATCGGCGGCGGCATTGCCGGATTGCGCGCGGCCGCCGATCTTGCCATGGCCGGCGACGTCCTCGTTCTCACCAAGGCCGATCCCGCTGAAAGCAATACCGGCTACGCGCAAGGCGGCATTGCCGCGGCGCTGGGGCCGGGCGATTCGCCGTCGCTGCACGCGGCCGACACGATCGCGGCGGGTGATGGGCTGTGCATCGAGCCGGCGGTGCGCGTGCTGGTGGAAGACGGCGTGCGGTGCCCCCGCGAGCTGATCGCGAACGGCGCACGCTGTGACCGCGAGCCCTCGATTGATGGCGCATGCGGCGCTCCGGCGCGAGGAAACGCGGGGTGGCCACGCGCGGACCGCCTTCCCGGCCCGAGATGACGTAAAATTTGAGGTTCATATCGTTGACCGAAACCCAGCGGTCCGGCCGTCGCCGGACGCTCCATAGATGTAGGCCATGGCCGCGAAACCCAATCAGGACGAAGCGTTTGTTACGGAAATCACCAAGCAGTCGGTCGACTTCTCGAAGTGGTATCTCGATGTCGTCCGCAAGGCCGAACTGGCCGACTACTCGCCGGTCAAGGGCTTCATGGTCATTCGCCCGTACGGCTACGCCATCTGGGAGCTGATCCAGCAGCAGCTCGACCAGCGTTTCAAGGCGACCGGGCACGTCAACGCGTACTTTCCGCTGCTGATTCCCGAGAGCCTGCTCTTGAAAGAGGCGCAGCACGTCGAGGGCTTCGCGCCACAGGTGGCCTACGTCACGCACGGCGGCGGCGAAGAGCTCGAAGAAAAGCTCGTCATCCGGCCGACGTCCGAGACCATCTTCGGCGTGATGTACCAGAAGTGGATCCAGTCGTGGCGCGACCTGCCCGTCCTGATCAACCAGTGGGCCAACGTGGTCCGCTGGGAGAAAGTCACGCGGCCGTTCCTGCGCACGACCGAGTTCCTCTGGCAAGAGGGCCACACGGCCCACGAGACGGCGGACGAGGCGCAGGCCGAGACCATGATGATTCTCGGCATCTACAAGGAGTTCGCCGAGAACGTGCTGGCGATGCCGGTCGTGGACGGGCAGAAGAGCGACAGCGAGAAGTTCGCCGGCGCCTCGAAAACCTACTCGATCGAGGCGTTGATGGGCGACGGCCGCGCCCTGCAGGCCGGTACCTCGCACAACCTTGGCCAGAACTTTGCCAAGGCCTTCGACATCCAGTTCCAGGGCCGCGACAAGACACTGCAGCACGCGTGGACCACGTCGTGGGGCGTGTCAACGCGCCTGATCGGCGGCGTGATCATGACGCACGGCGACGACAGCGGTCTAATCCTGCCGCCCGCGATTGCCCCATTCCAGGTCGTGATCGTGCCGATTCCCCGCGGCGCCTGGAGGGAAACCGTCCTGCCGAAGTGCGAGGCGATTGCCGCCGAACTGAGGGCGGCCGGTATTCGCGTGAAGCTCGACGCCGACGAAAGCCAGACACCCGGATGGAAGTTTGCCGAATACGAGATGCGCGGCGTGCCGCTGCGGCTCGAGATTGGTCCCAAGGACATCGAGAAGTCCGCGGTCTTCGCGGCGCGCCGTGACACGCGCGCCAAGGCGTCGATCCCCATGGAGGGCCTCACCGATGCGATCACGGCGCTGCTCGCCGAGATCCAGTCGAGCCTGCTCGCCCGGGCCCGCACGTTCCGCGAGGAACACACGACGACGGCCGAGAGCTACGAGGCCTTCAAGGCGTCGATGGAAGGCCGCCCCGGGTTCGTGATCGCGCCGTGGTGTGAAGGCGCCCAGTGCGAGGCCGACATCAAGACCGAGACGCAGGCGACCATTCGCAACATCCCGGTCGGTTACGACCAGGCGCCAGGCCAGCCGTGTCTCAAGTGCGGCCAGCCCGCGAAGGTCAGTGCCTGGTTCGCCAAGGCCTACTAGGAAGAATAGGAGAGTTCACATGCCTCGCTACGTTGACGGATTCCTGCTCGTGATCCCGAAGAAGCGCCTGGCCGACTACCGCACCATTGCCAGGAAGGCGTCGAAGGTATGGAAAGACCATGGCGCGCTCGACTACGTCGAGTGCGTGGGGGACGAGCTGAACGCGAATCCCGGGATGGCAACCTCCTTTACCAAGGTGACGAAGCTCAAGGCGGGTGAACTCGTCGTCTTCTCGTGGATCACCTACAAGTCGAAGGCGCATCGTGACGCCGTCAACAAGAAGGTCATGGCAGACAAGCGGCTGGCCGCGATGATGACTGACGCGGCGGCCTTCGACATGAAGCGCATGAACTACGGCGGCTTCACGGTTCTCGTCGACGCCTAGCATCAATCTTCCGGTACAAAGTAACAGGGCGGGTGAGCCTCTCGGCCACCCGCCCTGTCTCTTCCCAGCTTCTAGCTTCTAACTTCCTACTGGAGGCGAATCGTCATCGCCGCGCGGCGGTTCAGGCGGCGCGTCTCTTCGCGCGAGTTGTCGTGCTTCGGACGCTCTTCGCCGTAGCTCACGCTCTGCAGCCGATCGGCCGAGACGCCGCGGCTCGCCAGGTAGTCGCGCACCGCGTTCGAGCGGCGCTCGCCAAGCGCGAGGTTGTACTCGGTCGTGCCGATGTTGCAGGTGTGGCCTTCGACCGTGAGTCGCATGCTCGGGTCTTCGCTCATCGCCTTGATGGCTTCGTCGAGAATGCGCGTGGCTTCGGCGCGCAGCGTGTAGCGGTCGAAGTCGAAGTGCACGTCTTCGAACACGAACTGCTTCTTGGCGGCGGGCGCGATCACCTGCACCGTGATGGTGTCGGTGGCGGTCATGCCCTTGCCGTCGTCAACCGTCACCGTGAGCGGCACGGCGCCGACCTGGCCGGGCGCGGTCCAGGGCGTCTGGCGGTCGCCGGCATTGCCGAACGAGCCCGTGGGGCTGGACCAGCGGTAGCGCAGCGTGTCGCCATCCGGATCCTGCGCGTCAGCCGACGCGGTCAGCTGGCGGCCCACTTCGACCGTGCACGGCTCGCAACGCGCCTTGACCGTGGGCGGGCGGTGGGCCGGCATCGGTGGCGCCACCGGGGCCGACGGCTGCACCGCGACCGGCGCGGCCGGAGCGGGGTAGTAGCCAATCCGAACCTGCAGGCCCAAGCGGTCGAAGTCACTGTCTTCCGACGTCGTAAAGTCGCTGCGGTTCCGGTAGTACGACGCCGTGTAGCCAATGCCCGCGCCGAAGTACACGCCATTGGTGGCGGAGTACTGGAACCCGCCGAACAGGTCGCGGGTGGCATCCGGGTCCCACTCGCTCGGCATGCCGATGTTGGCCAGCGAGGGACCGGTGTAGGTCTGTGCCTGATCAACGAGGGCCTCGCCGTGCATTTCGGCGATCATCTTGAACCTCGAGCGGCTGGGGAAGCCCGCGCCGATGCCCCACTTGAAGCCCTGCGTGAGGTTGTAACCCTCGGGCTGGCCGCGCACGCGGTAGCCGGCCGACGCGGTCAGCTCGACGCGCTCGTTGTATTCGCGCGAGCTGATCAGGTCGAACTGGAAGTCGGTCTTGCCGGTGCCCAGGCCATCGTCGGCGCTGGCCGTCGGCACTTTGACCGACACGCGCAAGGCCGAGTTGTAGTTCGGCTTCGACAGCAGGTTGAACTTGGCGCCGAGCACCAGGTCGCCGATCCCGGTGCTCCAGCCCTGGTTGATCAAGTAATCCTGCGGCTGACCGTTGCGGGCCACCGGCACGAGGTCGGCATCGAGGCGGCGGAAGCCAACCGTGCCGAACAACTCGACGCGGTCGCTGACGCCGTAGCCGAACATGCCACCGACGTCGGTAATGTCGCTGAAGCCTTCGCTGCGGTCGAAGTTAACCAGGCTCAGGCTGCCGGACCACTCGCCTTTCGGCAGCGTTTCACCCGTCGACACGAACCACAGTCCGGTGTCGCCAAAGATTGTGCTACTGCCGGGTTTGGTTTCTTGCGCCCAGGCTCCGGACGCGGCCACAGCAGTCAGCGTTAGAACAAACGCTACGTGGCGAATGATTTTCATCCGGATAGTCTAGAACCTAAAAACACCCGAAGTCAAACGCAGGGCTTGATTTAAGGGTCTAATCTTTAGTTAGATCCGGTTTTTTGGATTTACCGAAAAGCCACGCCGCTGCGATTCCGAGCAGGTAAAGCACGACCATCGGACCGGCCACCATGACCTGGACCACCGGATTGCCGTCGGGCGTAATGACGGCCGCGGCGACAAAGATGAAAAGGACCGCGTACTTGAAGTTCTTGAGCAGGAAGCCGGCCGTGACGATGCCCAGGCGGGCCAGCACGAAGATCAGCACCGGCAGCTGGAAGACCAGCCCCAGGCTGAGCGTCAGCTTCACATACAGGCTGAAGACCGGCGCCACCCGCGGCATGAACTCCATGAACTCGTTGGAGAACGACGCGAAAAACTGCCATGCCGCCGGGAACACGAAGTAGTGCCCAAACGCCGCGCCGCCGACGAAGAGACTGGACGACACCAGCACGAAGGGAATCGCCAGCCGCTTCTCTTTCGAGTACAGCCCGGGGGCGATGAAGAGCCACACCTGCCACATGATGTACGGCGACGAGATCAGCACGCCGGTGAGCGCCGCGATCTTGATCCACAGGAAGAACGCCTCGGCCGGCTCGGTGAAAATCAGCTTGCCGCCGGGCACGTCCTTGGCCAGGTGCAGGTAGACGAACCCGAAAATGCGCTCGATGAATGCGAACGCGATGATGAACCCGACGAACAGCGCGCCAACCGCATGCGTGATGCGCTTGCGCAGTTCATCGAGATGCTCGAGGAATGTCATGCGGCCTTCGGCCGGTTCTTCGGGCTCGTCAAACGGCGACGTGCTCGAGACCGGCGCGGGCAGGTCTCGAGGATCGTCGTCGTCTTGACGTTGGCTGGGGAAGGGAACGAGCGCCACGTTCTAACTACGGGATACCGTTTCGCGGGGAGACTCGGCTTCGGAACCAGGACCCGGGGTCACCGTCTGGGGGGGCGCGCCCTGTTCGGGCTTCGCGGCCGCCTCTTTTTGCTCTTCGATCTTGATTTCCTGCTCCAGCGTGTTCTGGAGATCGGTTGACGCCTTCTTGAACTCGTTCAAGCTGCGGCCGAGCGATTTGCCCAGCTCGGGGAGCTTTCTGGGGCCAAAGATGATGAGCGCAATCACCAGGATGATGATGAGCTCGGGCATTCCGATAGAACCAAACATTGAAGAGCTCCCTTGTTGGGACGGGAACAGCCCTTTTCGGGCCTTGAACGTCCAATCGGAAGTATACCTCCTAGAATCCTTGCGGACACCCGGGTAGTCAGCTAGCATCGCCCTATGCGTTACCGCTCCGCCGTCGCTGCCGTGCTCGCCATCGTGATTTCCGCGGTTATTGGCGGGGTCTACGGCAAGGGCGCGCAGGCCACCGCCAACACGGTGCCGGAGCACTACCGCACCTTCACGGCGGCGCTCAGCGCCATCCAGAGCCAGTACTCGGAGCCGGTCGAGTCGGACCGCATGGTCTACGGCGCCATCAACGGCATGCTGCAGACGCTGGACCCGCACTCGAGCTTCATGGACCCCCGCAGCTACGCGCAGATGCGCGAGCGGCAGGAGGGGCGGTATTACGGTCTCGGCCTCACCATTCAGTCGGTGGACGGCGACATCACCGCGGTGCGCGTGTTCGAAGGCTCGCCGGCGTTCACCAACGGCATTCGCCGCGGCGACGTGATCGCCGATGTCGAAGGCACCAGCACCAAGGGCTGGACCACCGAGGCGACCGTCAACAAGCTCAAGGGCCCGAAGGGCACGTTCGTGAAGATCGGCGTGCGCCGCAAGGGCTTTGACCGCCTGCTCGAAATGACCGTGATGCGCGACCAGGTGAGCATCCCAAGCCTGTCGGCGTCGTTCATGATCGATGCGACCACCGGCTACGTCGGCATCACCGACTTTGCCGAGCACACCGACGAAGATCTCGGCCTGGCGCTCGAGGCCCTCACCAAGCGCGGCATGAAGCGCCTGGTGCTCGACCTGCGCAGCAACCCGGGCGGGCAGCTCGACCAGGCCATCCGCATCACCAACCGCTTCGTGCCCCGGGGCTCGATGGTGGTCTACACGCGCGGGCGCATCGCCAACTCCGACTCCGACTACCGCGCGACCGACACGCCCGGCTACCTGGACCTGCCGATGATCACGCTAGTCAACCGCAACAGCGCGAGCGCCTCGGAAATCGTCTCGGGCGCATTGCAGGACTACGACCGCTCGCTGGTGATCGGCGAGACCACCTTCGGCAAGGCGCTGGTGCAGTCGGTCTACAAGGTCAGCGGCGGCGCCGGCCTCGCCCTCACCACCGCGCGCTACTACACGCCCAGCGGCCGCCTGATTCAGCGCCCGTGGGATTCGTCGTTCGACGAGTACATCACCTACACCTACAAGGACCAGGGCGAGCGCGCCAAGACGGCCGACCAGTTGAAGCTCACGACCAGCGGCCGCAAGGTCTACTCGGGCGGCGGCATCGAACCGGACCTGCGCTTGGATGGTCCGGTCGAGGGGTTCTCGCCCACGCGCTTTGGCCGCGCGCTTCAGGGCCGCGGGCTGTTCGCCGGCTATGCCGAGCAGTACAGCGCCGAGGGCGACACGCGCATCGGCCACTCCGGTTCCTCGCGCAAGATCGTCCAGAAGGGCTTCGCGGTGGATGACGCGATGGTGGCCGAGTTCAAGGCGTACGTCGCCGCCCGCACCGTGAAGCTCGAAGAGGCCGACTGGACGAAGGACCTCGAATTCATCCGGGCCATGATTCGCTACCACATCGACGAAGCGGTGTTCGACATCGCGACGGCGCGTCAGCGCCTGGTGACGGTTGATCCGCAGGCCCGGTTCGCCATTTCCAAGTTCCCCGAAGCTGAGCAGTTGCAGGCCCAATTCAGGACCCGCGCCGCCAAACGGTAATACGGCAACCCCCCTAAATATGGGGGTTGTCTTCGTCCTTGCCACAATCGGCAGCGCTTGTTAGACTGGCGCCTGCTTCCTCCAAGTCATCCCGAAATGCACCTCGAACGCTTAGAAATCTCAGGTTTTAAGTCCTTTTCGGATCGGTCCGAGCTGGCATTCGACCGTGGCGTCACCGCCATCGTCGGACCGAACGGCTGCGGTAAGTCCAACGTGGCCGACGCGCTGACGTGGGTGCTCGGCGAGCAAAGCGCTAAGAGCCTGCGCGGCGACAAGATGGAAGACGTCATCTTCAACGGTTCAGATGCGCGCAAGCCCACCGGCGCCGCCGAAGTCCGTCTCCGGTTCGGCAACGTCATCGTCCCACCATCCCTGCTGAAGGAGATGGGGGAGGACGCCCACCAGGCGAATGGCCTGTCCCGAGCGAGCTCGTCGACGCTTGAGTCGGCGGGCGAGTCGAGGGGCAACGGCCATCACCCTGAGCTGACCGAGATCATTGAGCCGGCGACCCGCGAGGTCGAGGTGACGCGCCGGCTATACCGGTCGGGCGAAAGCGAATACCTGATTGACGGCCAGTCGTGCCGCCTGAAGGACATCCATGAACTGCTGATGGACACGGGTCTCGGCCAGAAGGCCTACGCCATCATCGAGCAGGGCAAGATCGGCATGATCCTGAGCTCGCGCCCGACCGATCGGCGCCAGCTGATCGAAGAGGCCGCGGGCATCACGAAGTACAAGGCGCGCCGCCGCTCAGCCGAGCTGAAGCTTGAAGCCGCGCAGCAGAACCTCACGCGCCTCGACGACATCGTCTACGAAATCGACAAGCAGCGTGGCTCGCTCAAGCGGCAGGCCGCGAAGGCGCGCCGCTACACGCGCTTGCGCGACGAGATGCGCCGGTGGGAAAAGGTCCTGTTCGCGCGGCGCTATCGCACGCTGTCGGACGCCATCGAGACCGCCCGCACCCGCCTGCAGGAAGCGCGCACCAACGAAGGGGTCGCCGCCGCCCGCCTGGCCGAAGTCGAGAACGACCTGGCGCGCATTCGCATTGAGCTGGCGTCGGCCGACAGCGCCGCGACTGCCGCGCGCGAGACCGTGCACGGCCACGAACTCGAGATCAACCGCCGCCAGCAGCAGATCGCGCTCGATACCCAGCAGTCGGAGATGCTGCAGGCCCGCGCGGCCGAACTTTTAGCCGAGAAGCAGCAGCTCGAAGCGCGCCGCGAACCCGAGCAGCTGGCCCTTGACGGCCGCCGCCTCGCCGCAAGCGAGGCCGCCGCGGCCCGCGACGAAGCGGCGGCGCTGGCCAGTGAGGCCGGCGACGAGTACGCCCGCGCGCAACAAGCCATCGAAGCGCTCGAGCAGGACGTGGAGCGCGCCCGCGCCGACGTCTACGCGGTGTTGAACACCATCACCGCGCTCAACGCCGCGCACGACAACGCCGGCGCCCAGCGCGAACGCGCCATGGCGACGGCGGGCCGGCTGGAACTGGAAGCCAGCGAGCTGGCGGCCGAACTCGAGAAGGCCCGGGCCCAGCGCCAGATGGCCGCCGAGGCCTGGCGGCGGGCACAGGACGGCCTCGATGCCGCCAGGGTGGCGCGGGCCGCCCGCGAGTCGGAACTGGCCAGCGCCCGCATCGAACACGAATGGCGCTCGCGGGACGTGCGCACGCGCGAGCAGGATGTGGCGGCGATGACGGCCCGCCTGCATTCGCTCGAAGAGATCGACACCCACCGCTCTGGCTTTGCCGACGCGGCGCGCATGGTGCTGGTCAACGCCAACGGCAAGGTGGGCCAGATGGGTGCCCTCGCCGACTTCCTCGAAGTCGAACCGAAGTACGAGCGCGCCGTCGAGGCCTGTCTCGGCGACCTGCTGCAGCACGTGGTGGTCGAGCGGCTCGACCACGTCTCCGCCGGCCTCAAGCTGATCCGCCAGGAGAACGCCGGCCGTTGCGGCTTCATCGTGGGCCGTCCCGACGATGGCTCGGCCGTGGCGACCTACTCGGGCGACGGCGGCGGCTCATTCGTCGAAACGCCGATGGGGTCGTTCGGCGGCACCTTCGCCGGCGATGCCATGGCTGCCGCTGGTGGCGACCAACCTTCAGGTTTGTCGATGATTCCCGCGGGCGCCGTCGCCCTCACGTCGGTCGTCCGCATCGGTGGTCCCTTCCCGCAGGCCGTGCAGGCCGTGATGGGCGGCGCCCTGATCGCCGAGTCGTTCGAGGCGGCCTCGCGCATTGCCCCGACCGTGCCGTACCCGGTCGCCACCCTCGAAGGCGACGTGTTCCGCGGCCGCCATGTCGTGACCGGCGGCGACAAGGCCGAGTCGCGCGGCATTCTCGCGACCAAGCGCGAGATCAAGGAACTGCGCGAGCACCTCGCGGCCGCGACGGCGGCCCTCGAACAGCTCGTGTCCGATACCGCGGGCTTCGAGCAGACCATTGCGCTGGCCACGGCCGCCATCGCCGGCCTGTCAGCCGAGTTTCACCGCCAGGAAAAAGCCATCGTCGGCGTCGAAGGGCAGAGCGAGCGCGCGGCCGATGACGAGTTGCGCGTGCAGCAGCGCACCGAACTGGTGCAGACCGAGGTCAGCCGCGTCCGCGAGGAAGTGGCGGGCCTCGATGACCGGCAGGCCGAGGCCCGCGAGTCCATCGCGCGGCTGAACGAGCAGCGCGCCGAAGCCGACCAGGCATTGTCGGAATCGCAGCGCAAGCTCTCCGAGGCGCGCGAGACCGCGGAGGGGCTCAGCCAGAAGGCCGCCGAGGCTCGTGCCGCGCACGCCGGACTGATCGAACGCAGTGCCGGCGCGCTGGCCGAAGTGGCGCGGATGGAAGAGGCCGCGGCCGAGCTCGAGCGCCGGGTGCAGGCCTGCACCCGCGACGTGGCGATCATGCGCGAGCAGCGCGAGCGGTTGATCAATGCCATTGCCGATGGCCAGCGGCTGATGGACGACGACGTCGGCCGGCTCCAGGGCCTGCGCGAGGAAATGATCGTCGCCGACGAGTTGGCGCTGACGATCAAGCAGTCGGCCGAGAAACAGGAAGAGGTAATCCGCGACGCCAGGCGCGCCGTGGACGCCCTGCGCGCGCTCGCCGCCGAAGTGGACGTGCAGCGCGCCACCGCCGAGTCGGACCTGACGCACCTGGCGCAGCAGTCCATGGACACCGTCAACGCCACCCTCGACGAAATTCGCGACCAGGTGGCCGAGATGGAGGCGGCGGGGCAGATCGAACCCGACGTGCGCGCGATTCGCGCCGCTGAGGCCGCCGAACCGGACGAAGAGGACGAAGCTGCCGCCGTGCTCGCCGCGGTGACCCCGGAGGCCGAGAATCAGGGCGCGCCGGTCGAAGAAGCCATGCCGGTCCGGATGACGGCTGAAGAAGCGATTGCCGAACTGCGCGACAAGATCGACCGCATGGGGCCCGTCAACATGATGGCCATCGAGCAGTCGAAGGAGCTCGAGGAACGTCACCTGTTCCTCTCGACGCAGCGCCAGGACCTGATCGACTCGATCGCCCAGACCAACGAGGCGATCAGCAAGATCGACGAGACCACGCACGCCCGCTTCCGTGAGGCGTTCAGCGCCATCAACGAAAATTTCCAGGTGACCTTTGCCACGCTGTTCGGAGGCGGCAAGGCCGGTATCACGCTGCTCGACGAGAACGATCCGCTCGAGAGCGGCATCGACATCATCGCGTCACCCCCGGGCAAGCGGCTGCAGAGCGTCATGCTGCTCTCGGGCGGCGAGAAGGCGCTGACCGCGATCGCGCTGATGTTCGCAATTTTCCGCTACAAGCCGAGCCCGTTCTGCCTGCTCGACGAAATCGACGCGCCGCTGGACGACGCCAACATCGGGCGGTTCATCGACATGTTGCGGTCGATGATGGACAAGACCCAGTTCATCATCATCACGCACAGCCGCAAGACCATGGAGATTGCCGATCGGCTCTACGGCGTGACCATGGAAGAGCCGGGCGTGTCGAAGTTGATCTCGATCCAGCTCAACTGACGCGTGGTAGCGGCGGCCCCTTCGGGGTGCCGCCGCCACCTATTTCGGCTGCCTCGACCTTGCGTCGAGTTCTCACCGCACCACCGCACCACCGCTGGCACGGCTCTCGCAACTGAACCCACCGAAGCGACCATGAAGCTCATCAACAGTAGTGGATGGGCCACTTCAGACGCGTGGGAGGATCTGTTTGGCATTCTGGGAGGTCGGGGGACGGAGTAGTCCGCGTGGGTACCTTGCGCTGCTGAGCTTGCTCGCCCTCATTCCGCTCGGGGCCTGCAGCGCGGCGGCCGTGTCCACGCTCGAAGTTGAATCCGCGCGCACGACTGGCCTGGTGATGACCGCCCTCGTCAACGATCCCGAGATCGGTGCGCGGTCCATCAGCGTCCGGGTGAGCGGGGGCGCCGTCCAGTTGTCGGGTCTGGTGCGGCGTGAGGCCGAGGTGGCGCGCGCGGTCGCCCTCGCCAGCGCCGTGCCCGGCGTGACGCGAGTTGTTTCCAGCCTCAGGGTCGGTGCCGACCCGCCGCGGGCCCAAGCACTGCCGCTGGTGGTCGGCACGCCGGTGGGCTGGCGGGCCTCACGGCCGGCGAGGTGCTGGAGATCCAGACGCCGGCGCGGCCGTCGGAGCGCTTCCTCGTCCGCTTGCGAGTTCGCGAAGACCTGCACGCGCTGGTCCGCACTGACTCGGTCGCCACCATCCAGACCGACGGCATTGTCGGCAACGCGTTCGTGCAGATTGGCATGGGCACCGACGAGGCGCGCGTGGTCGGACCCGATGACCTGCTGGTCGGCGTGGATCCCATCGAGTGCGCCGATCTCATCAAGGAGGGCCGCGACACGTTCCGGCTGGTCAGCCGCGAGTTCATGGAGTTGACCGGCGAGGTGACCAGGACCGTCGATGAGACGGTCGGCGATGTGCGTGGCCTGCTCGCGGGCGTCAAAGAGGGCGAGGGCACGGTCGGGAAGCTCTTCACCGACACCACGGTCTACAACCGCATCGCCGGCGCCACGCGCGACGCCGAGCAGACCGCGCGGACGGTGCGGGAAACCGCCGAACCGACCCGCGACGCGGTGCTGGCGTTCTCGGGTCCCGGCGGCATGGGGCCGCAGTTGACCCAGTCGATTCGCAACACGCTGGCCGGCATCGAGGAGGTGACGTTCGACCTGGCGGAAGGCGCCGAGGCGCTGAAGCGCAACGTGCTGTTCCGGGGGTTCTTCCGCGAGCGTGGCTACTTCGATCTCGATTCGATCTCCCGGGAGGCGTACCAGCAGGGTCTGTTGGAGCGGAACCACACCGCCGTGCGGATCTGGATCGACGGCGCCGTAATCTTCGCGCGCGCCGCCGATGGCCGCGAGGTGTTGACCGACGATGGCCGGCATCGCGCTGACGATGTACGTGCCGAACGCCACGTTCCGGGAAGGGGCGCGCTGACCAAGGGCCAAACGCGTTAGATCGACCCTCGGCGCGCGGACTGTGATACACACGAATGTCACGCGCTGATGGAAAACTACGGCCCCATTTCACTCATTCCCGTCGTCCTTACGATCGGGCTGGCGCTGTGGACGCGCCAGGTCGTCACGGCCCTGTTCATCGGGGCGTTCTCGGGTGTGCTCCTGCTGGTTGGCGGTCATCCGCTGACCGCGGCGACGACGATGGTTTCTGGCTACCTCGTGCCGCAGCTCACCGACTCGTACAACGGCGGCGTGCTGGTGCTGCTGGCGTTCATCGGCGGCTTCGTGGCCTTGATGGAGCAGTCGGGCGGCGCCTCGGCGCTGGCCGCCCTGGCGGTGCGGGCCGTCCACTCGCGGGCCCGCGTCCAGCTGGCGGCCTGGGCCGGCGGCTGCGCCATTTTCTTCTCGGATCTTGGCACGCCGCTGATCGTCGGCCCGATCGTCGAGCCCCTGGTCGATCGCCTGCGCGTGTCGCGCGAGAAGCTGGCGTGGATTCTCGACTGCACCTCGTCGCCGGTCGCCGTGCTGGTGCCCATCACCGGCTGGGGCGTCTACATCATGAGCCTGCTCGCCAAGGAGTATGGCGACGCGGCCGCGACCGGCGGTGACTGGACCATGTTGATCCGGTCGCTGCCGTTTGCCTTCTATCCCATCGTGACGGTGGCGCTGGTGCCGGTGGTGGCGGTCTGGGGGTGGGAGTTCTCGCGCATGGCCAAGGCGGAGCAGCGTGCGGCCGGCGGCGCGGTCTACTGGCCGACGTCAAGACCCCTGCGTCCCCCCGCTCCCGCGATGGCCGGCAACGCCCGGCCGGTGCTGGTGTGGCTGCCGCTGGTGGTGCTGTTCGGCACGATCCAGCTGTTGCTCAATCCACTGGGGTTCCCGTGGCAACCGGTGCCAGGCGGCACCTTCCGTGCGGCCTTGAGTGCCGGCTACCTGTTTGCCGCGGTGGTGCTGATCGGCCTCATGGTGTGGCTGCGCACGCGCGGCCTTCGCGACGCCTTCAGCGTGTACACCGATGGCCTGCAACGCATGACGCTGGTCGCGGTGATCCTGCTTCTCGCCTGGACCATCGGCATGGTCAACCGCAATCTCGGCACCGCCACTTACCTCGTCGAGATTGCCCAGGGGGTGGTCGTGCCGGGATTGCTGCCGGCCATTGTCTTCGTGGTGGGCGCGGTCGTCTCGTTTGCGACCGGCACCTCGTGGGGCACCTTTGCCATCATGCTGCCCCTGGTCGTGCCCGCCGCACAGGCCATTGGCGCCGCCGAAGCCGTGACCGTCGGTGCGGTGATCGCCGGCGGCATCTTCGGCGATCATGTCTCGCCGATCTCAGACTCGACCGTCCTCTGCGCGACCGGCGCCGGCTGCGATCTCATGGATCACGTCACCACCCAGATGCCGTACGCGCTGCTCAACGCCGCAGTGAGCCTGGTGGCGTTCGTGGCCGCCGGCTTCACCGCCAGCTACGTGGTCACGGCGGTGGCCCTGGTCGCCAGCGCCGCGCTCTACCTGGTCATCTCCCGCACGTGGGGAGTGCGCATCGAGCGCGTCGCGGTTGGCAGCTAGGCGCGTCGTCGTGCGGACGGTGTTATTGTCGGTGGCGCAATGATGGCGACTCGCGCGCACCTCGGCCTCGTCAGCGGCCCGCTGCTGTGCGCGGCGATGTTGCTCACGGCGCCGCCCGACGGCATGACGCTGCTCGCCTGGCGAACCGCCGCCGCCGGCGTGCTGATGGCGGTGTGGTGGGTGACCGAAGCCCTCCCGATCGCGGCCACGGCTCTGCTGCCGATTGTCCTGCTGCCGGCGCTGGGGATTGCCGACGTCGCCGCCGCCACGGCGCCGTACGCCAACCCGGTGATCTTTCTCTTCCTGGGCGGCTTCCTGATCGCCATGGCGCTCGAGAGCTGCGGGTTGCATCGCCGCCTGGCCCTTGGCGTCCTGTCCGTCGTGGGCACGCGGCCAGCCGATCTCATCCTCGGCTTCATGATCGCGACGGCCTTCATCAGCATGTGGGTGAGCAACTCGGCGACGGTCGTGATGATGTTGCCGATGGCGACCTCGGTCCTGACCCTGGCGCGCGACGGCGGCGACCGGTCGGGCGGCGCGCGGGGAGGCGCATTCGAGGTGTCACTGTTACTCGGCATCGCTTACGCCGCCAGCATCGGCGGCCTGGGCACGCTGATCGGCACGCCGCCCAATGCGTTGCTGGCCGGTTTCATGGCCACGACCTACGGTGTGGAGATCGGCTTCCTCCAATGGATGGTGCTCGCGGTGCCGATCGTGCTGGTCGCGCTGCCGTTCACCTGGGTCCTGCTGACGCGGTGGCTGTTTCCCGTGGGATCGGAGCCGGTTGCCGGGGGAGCGGAGATGTTGCGCAATGCACGGCGGGCGCTGGGGCCGGTATCGAGGGCCGAATGGACCGTCGGTACGATCACCGTGCTCACGGCGACGGCGTGGGTGGCTCGGCCGCTGGTCGAGCCGTACGCCCCGGCCGTGACCGATACCGGTATTGCCATCGCGGGCGGGCTGCTACTGTTCATGGTGCCGCTGACCTGGCGGCCGTTGCGCGCGGCGCTGACCTGGACCGACGCCGAGCGCTTGCCGTGGTCGGTGCTGATCCTGTTTGGCGGGGGACTGTCGCTGGCTGCCGCCATCCAGCAGACCGGCCTGGCCGGCTGGATCGGTGGCGAGTTGTCCGCGCTCGGTGGCTGGCCGGTGTTCGTGGTGATCCTCGCGGTCACCACCGTGGTGATCTTTCTCACCGAGCTGACCAGCAACACCGCCACCGCCGCTGCGTTCCTGCCCGTCGTGGGTTCACTCGCGGTCGGCATCGGCGCCGACCCGCTGCTGCTGGCCATTCCCACGGCGCTGGCGGCCAGTTGCGCGTTCATGCTGCCGGTGGCGACCCCGCCAAACGCGATCGTCTACGGCACCGGCGCGCTGACCATTCCGCAGATGGCGCACGCCGGCCTGTGGTTGAACCTGTTCTTCATCGCGCTGCTTCCCCTCATGGTCTATTACCTGGCCGGCCTGGTGTTTACGCTCGGCCAGGCCTAGCCACGGGGTTAGGAGCCTTGACCCTGGCGAACCCTTGCCGCCCGGCCTTCGTATTAACTGTCATGCGCACCAAGATCGCCCTCATTGCCCTCATTGCGACGGCGGGTCTCAGCGTTGCCGCCTGCGACATCAAGACCAGCGCGAACGGCGACTTTTCCTTCGATATTTCGGGCGGGAAGGCCCAGGACACCTGGACCAGGACCTATACCCTGTCCGACAACGGACGCCTGGAACTCATCAACGTCAACGGCCGGATTACCGCCGAGCCGGCCACCGACGGCAAGGTGACCGTCGAGGGCCGCCGCACCGCCAAGGGCTCCTCAGACGAGGTGGCCAAGGAGAACCTGGCCAAGCTCGAGATTCGCGAAGAAGTGAGCGGCGACCGGGTCAGGGTCGAGTCGCGCCCCCCGCGCATGAGCGGCTTTGGCGGTCATGAAATCGAGTGGACCATCAAGGTGCCGAACGGCGTGGTCGTCGATCTGCGCACGGTGAACGGTGGCGTCCGGATTACCGGGCTGCAGGGTGAGGTGCATGCCAAGACCACCAACGGCGGCGTGCGCGGCAAGGACGTGGGGACCCAGACGCTCAACGCCTCTTCGGTCAACGGCGGCATCGAAATCGAGTTCAACCGGCCGCTTGATTCAAGCGCCTCGGTCGAGGTCGAAACCGTGAACGGCGGCGTCGAGCTGGGCCTGACGGCCGACAGCAAGGCGACCATTTCCGCCCGTGCCGTGAACGGCGGCGTCTCGGTCACCGATCTGACGGTCGAGAAGCAGGCGCAGTCGAGCTCGTTCGAGTCGAAGCGCCGCCTCGAGGGCACCCTGAACGGCGGCGGTGCCAAGGTGACTGTCAGCACGGTGAACGGCGGCGTCCGCATCTTGCGGTCGGGCGTCCCCACGACCTAACCACCCTGGCCCCAAGCCCCAAGCCAAAACCCGCAGCCAGAGTTACACTGGTTGCGGCTCCGTGAACGAAGACAAGTCCACCCGCTATCACCGCTTGCGACGACGCGCCGACCTCCTGGGGTCGGCGGCGGCCGGCGTGGTGCTGCTCGGGCTTACGGTGTCGGGTGGCAGCCACCGCCTGCGCGAACTTGCCGCGGCCATCTCCCAGTGGCTCCCCGAAGACCTGAACGATGCGGTGATGGTGATCCTGCTCACCGTCCTGGTGATGCTGATCCTGCAGTTGGTCGAGTTGCCGTTTGCCTTCTACCAGGAGTACCGGCTCGAGCACGAGTACGGCTTGTCCACGCAGTCCACGGGCCACTGGCTGTCGGATCAGGGCAAGGGCGTGCTGCTCGGCACCGGAGTAGCGGTGCTTGGCGCGGTGGTCGTATTTGCCACCTTGCGCAACTGGCCGGAGCACTGGTGGTGGATGTCGGCAGGGGTGTTCGTGGCCGGGGTCGTGGTGCTGGCGCGGCTTGCGCCGGTCGTGTTGCTGCCGATGTTTTACACGTTCAAGCCGCTCGAGCGGCCCGCGCTTGCGGCGCGACTGCTGGCGCTTGCCCACAAGGCTCGCACCGATGTGGTCGGCGTGTTCGAGTGGGTGCTCAGCGGCCACACGAGGAAAGCCAACGCGGCGCTGGCCGGCATGGGGCGGACGCGCCGGATCCTCGTGTCCGACACGCTGCTGGCGGACTATTCCGAGGATGAGATCGAGGTCGTTCTTGCTCACGAGCTGGCGCACCACGTGCACCGCGACCTGTGGCGGGGTATCGCCGTCCAGGCGTTGTTGCTGTTCGGCGGCTTCTTCGTCGCCGACCTGGTCTTGCGGCGGGTGGCCGACCCGGCCGGGTTTCGCGGCCTGTCGGATCCGGCGGCGCTGCCGCTGCTGATGCTCGTGGCCGGCGCCTGGTCGTTCCTGATGCTGCCGCTCGTCAACGCCCTGTCGCGGGCCCAGGAGCGGGCGGCCGACCGTTATGCCCTCGACACGACACGCAATGTTGACGCGTTCGTCACGGCGATGAAGCGGCTGTCGCAGCAGAATCTGGCAGAGGAGTATCCATCCGCCCTGGTGCGGTGGATCTTCTATTCGCACCCGCCCATCCGCGAGCGCATCGAGGCGGCGCGGGCGTTTGCTCGAGGAGATCAGAATGTTGCGTAAACTGAGGGCTTGGGGCTTGGGGCTTGGGACCTGGGCTTTGGTATTGGCGATGTCCAGTGACGGGTCGGCGCAGTATACGACGAAGACCGTCGTCGCGCACCGGGGCGCGTCGGCGTATGCCCCCGAGCACACGCTGGCCGCCTACCGCCTGGCCATTGAGCAGGGCGCCGACTACGTCGAGCAGGACCTGGCTGTCACCAAAGACGGTGTGCTGATCTGCCTGCACGACGCCAGCCTCGAGCGCACCACCAACGTCGAGGAGAAGTTCCCCGGGCGGGTCAGCACCTACACCATCGAAGGCAAGACCCGAAAAGCCTGGCTCGCCAACGACTTCACGCTGGCCGAGATCAAGACCCTGGATGCGGGGTCGTGGTTCGACAAGAAGTTCGCCGGTGAGACGGTCCCGACGTTCGACGAGGCGATTGCGGTGATCCGAGGCAAGGCCGGCATCTTCCCGGAGCTGAAGACCCCGGAGATCTACGCCGGCCGTGACGTGAAGTTCGAAGAGTTGGTGGCGGCCGCGCTCGACAAGCATGGCCTGCGCGGGCCCAAGGCCGACCCGAAGACGCCGGTCATCCTGCAGACGTTCGGGCAGGGCAGTGCGCGGCGGCTGGCCGAAATCAAGATCGGGGTGCCGGTGGCCCTGCTGGTCGGCAATGCCGAGGGGTTCCAGACCGCGGCGCAGGTCAAGGCCTGGAAGGGCATCGTGCAAGGCTTTGGGCCGGCGAAGCAGATCGTGCTGAAGAATCCAGACTTCGTGAAGTGGGCGCACGCCGAGGGAATGACGGTCACGCCCTACACCTTCCGATCATCCGATACCGGTTCGTTCCCGGACGTGACCGCCGAGATGTCGCACTATCTCTACACGCTCGGCGTGGACGCGCTCTTCACCGACAATCCCGACAAGTTTCCACGGAAGTAACTACTTTGCTTTCACCACCAGGGTGCCCTTCATGTCCGCGCACCCTGGATCCGCGGTCAGGTTGCAGTAGAACGTGAAGGTGCCCGCCTGGTCGGCGCGGAACTCGAACGTTGTCGACAGGCCGCCGCCGGCGCGCTTGGCGATGCGGTAGGCGTCGATGGCGAAGCTGGTGGGGCGGTCCTCGCTCTTCAGCGTGATCTTGACCAGGTCGTCCTGCGAGACTTCCAGCTTGTTGGGCGTGAAGACGTGGTCCTTCGCGACGATGGTGAACTCACGCCGATTTGGCGCCTGTTCTTGCGCCGGGACGAGGGCGGTCGAGAGGGTCAGGACCGCGAGCAGCAAGCGCATGGCTGATTGTACGACGACGGCGTACAAAGAAAAGCCGGGGCTGCAGCCCCGGCTCTCCGAACGTCAAATCCGACTCTAACGCGGGCCGCGATCGCGGCGCGGGCCACGGTCGCGGGGCGGACGGTCGCCCTCGGGCGCGGCGGGTGCGCCACCCTCGGCGCCGCCACCGTTGCCGGCCGGCGGCGTGCCGCCCTCTTCCGGCGTAATCAACGCCTTGCGCGACAGGCGGATCTTGCCGGTCGGGTCGATGTTGATCACCTTGACGAGGACCTGCTGGCCTTCCTTCAGCTCGTCGCGCACGTCCTTGACGCGGTAGTGCGCGATTTCCGAGACGTGCAGGAGGCCGTCGGTGCCCGGCATGATCTCGATGAACGCACCGAAGTCGGTGATGCGCTGCACCTTGCCGAGGTAGGTCTTGTCGAGCTCCGCGGTCTGCGTCAGCTCCTGGATCATGCCGATGGCCTTGGCGGCCGCCGCTTCATCCGCCGAGGCGACGTTGACCTGGCCGTTGTCCTCGACGTCGATCTTGACGCCGGTCTTCTCGATGATGCTGCGGATCATCTTGCCGCCGGGGCCGATGACGTC
>SXGQ01506644.1_pt1 | contig 36139 bp, 54 predicted proteins | sample 3178371 | NCBI WGS metagenome assembly SXGQ01 (sample SAMN11356859, study PRJNA531348) | freshwater metagenome | isolation source: freshwater sample F1-20 | place: China: Fuxian Lake, Yuxi | collected 2017-12-25 | reverse complement strand
GCTACCCGGACCAAGAGATACTGCGACTGTGGTGAAACAGGTATACACAGCAGACTTAAAATCTGCCGCCGCGAGGCGTGCGGGTTCGATTCCGGCCAGTCGCACCAAGTTGTAGGGCCGGAAGCACTATTGGTGGGATGCCCTGAACTCATAATTCAGTCCGAAAGGCCATGTCGGTTCGAATCCGACCCGGCCCACCAAGTTTTACCACCGTGGTCTAATTGAATAAGGCAACGCTCTTCTAAAGCGTACGATGTGAGTTTGAATCTCGCCGGTGGTACCAGTTTTTCTTCTAAGGCATTAAAAGCAATGAGATTTCCTGGAGCAATAAGCCATTATTATCATTGGGAGAAGACTTTAGTTTAGAATTTAAATGCAACGGTAGCAGAGTGGTCCAATGCAAGAGACTGCAAATCCCTAAAACTGTCAGTTCGAATCTGACCCGTTGCTCCATTATACTTGTTCGGGAACAAAACCACGAGTTTCCCATTCGTGATGCTTGTTAGATTCCCAATATTGCCGAAATTTTTTCCTATTGTTTTTAAATTTTTTAAGTATAAATTGATCTGTGACAGCTAAACAACTTAGAATATCTTGTCCGCCCATTTCGCCCTTCATGAACAACGTGTCACAGTCCCAATAATACCGTTCCAAAGTAGCGATAGGTAGTTCTTCGACAGACAAAGCAAGACTAAGTACAATAGCAGTAAACATAGTTTTATTTATAGGAAGCGCAAACCAATTGGCGATGGTACCTGTCTTGAAAACAGTTGAGCGCGAATAGCGCCTTGAGGGTTCGACTCCGTCCGCTTCCGCCAAATGTAAGGAAATACAGATGAAAATACATGACAATTTACTAACAGACCACGATATAGATATTTTAAGACAATACTGGGAAACACACAAAGATGATGTATATGTAAATGGTTATCAAGGCAACGATATACAGGATTACAGATTAGATATAAATTATAAAGATGCAGAATTTAAAATCATTACTGACATTGTAAGACGTGATTTTAATTTTTATATACAGCCCAACGGTAGTCCTAAAGAAAACGTATTTTTTTGGGCAGCTCTGCAAAGAGCTGTAATACCTCATGTATTGCATATTGATGATTGTTTCGTTGACAGCAGACCGGCCTATACATATATAATAGCGTTTGACACTTACAATAAACATCGCACACTTGCATGGAAAAGAATATGCCAAAACGGCAATAGAGAATTGCTCGCAGTTTTGCATGACTGGCAAAAAAATATTGACGCCATGCCAAAATTATCTGACTCATCTAGCACACAAGACATTGAGCACACTCCCACAATGAACGGAGAGTATATGTTGGATTATTTTGAGTTTGATGGATTTTTTCCTTACGCTAAAGGAAGCGGTTGTGTTTTTAATGCGAGACAAATGCACTGCACTTCTAACTGGAAAAAATATCAAGAGTACGAATCTCGAGAACTTTTACAGATTCATGTCACAATACCAGATTTATTGGAATTTTAATCATGTCAAATACCAAAGATAAAATTAAAAATAGCACACGTAGACATCGTGATGATACCGCAATTGAAAGACAAATTAGAATTGCTAAGGATTATCAAATGCATCACGATACAAAGTGGAAATATATCACACAACCACATCGCAATCATAAAAAACATATCTTAAACTGCGGAGATCCCAATTGTTATATGTGTGGAAATCCAAGGCGATGGTTCAAAGAAATTACCATACAAGAGAAGAAATTTTTGCAGGACAAATTTCATCATTATGATGAATATGATATTGTCCGTGGCTACAACTAATTATGGTTGACCAAAAATCCTAATTTTGCTATAATAGTTTATAGTTAATTATTAGGAGTGTATTATGAAAAATACAATTGCTACTATAGTAATTGCTTTTTTTGCAACAAATGTCATGGCAGAAAATTGGCAAAATCCTGATGCTAAATTTGATGCTAGGAAAAAAATGTCCGAAACGATAAAACTTACCTGGCGCACGGTAGATAATGTTCAAAAAGCCTGCGAAGCAGAAAGTCGCAGTCGCGGCAATAAAGGCTTTGGTTACAGTATTGAGGCTTGCAGTTTTTGGAACTGGGAAGGTACTGAGTGTGTAATTATAACCAAAAACAAAGCAACATTACATGATCTAGGACACGAATTACGGCACTGTTTTCAAGGCAACTACCATTGACACAAATACAAACTTAAAGTAAAATGTCAAGTACATTAATTAACAAGGAGTTGGCAATGGATATTAGACTTAGGGCAGTTCTTCACACCGTTGGTGTGTTTGTTGCAATATTTGTAGGTTCTTTGGCGATAGTGACTTTGTCCAAATTTGGTGGAATTGATCCGGCATTAATTTTTACAATTATTATATCAGTGTTCTTGGTTTATACTGTTTATGAACTGATATTAAGTAGACTAAAGATGTATGAAGAAATTCAAAAGATTGATGAAAGATTAAAAGAAAGAACAAAGTAAGTATTTCCGGTGTGGCGTAATGGCAGCGCAGCGGTCTCCAAAACCGTTAGTGGGAGTTCGATTCTCTCCACCGGAGCCAACTATTAATAAGGAAACACAATGAAATATTTACGAGTAGGTCTTCCAATTTTCGTAGTTTTAGCAGTAATTTTTAATGCCATAGCGGCTTACGGTTCTGATAACATGCCGGCGGTGCATGCAAACATCACTGCTCTCTGCGGCTGGTTAGCAATTGCTGTAGATGAAGCATACGGTTACTATAATACATATATAAAACGCAATGTTGTTTAAATAGCCAAGGCGGAGGGGAGAAACGGTTTACTCGTTGGTCTCATAAGCCAAAGACATCAGGTTCGATTCCTGTTCTCCGCAACCATTTACAAACGGGCTCTATGCCCGTTTTTTCTTGACAAAGTTAGGCTCGATGTTATAATTAAACAAGGTGATATCATGCGTAAAATGGAACAAGTTTATCAAGTGAAAAATCTTCGCACCGGCGAAGTTTTTACCACTAGCACGGTTTACGAAAAGGACATTGATGGGGAAAAGTTTATTGGTGTCTGGCGCGAATCTGATCCGCATCATAGAGTGAACTGGATTAGAAAAAACAGCATGGTCAAAATCAAAAAAAGTTAAGGCGGCATGTTGATTTCATAAGTGGCTGCTATGCGTTTGACTAGATCAATTCTGGCTGCACCCAAACTTTTGTCATGTAGCACAGTTTTTAAAATATCAAGTGCCACAATCAACGCTACTGCTTGTATCTGTTTATTGTTATCTTCAGGTTGATATTTGGATACCGAATCAAATTTTTCTAGCAGTGCTGCAATATGAGTTTTCATTTAAAAGGTCCGCTTAGGTGTTAAATATTCTCTAAATTCACAACTACCTGTTACTTGTGTACCTTTTAAGTATAATGCCTGGATTGCTTTGGACAGTTCGGATTTGCACTCACTTTCGGAAATGTAAAAGTTTTGGACCGAGCCTCTATGGTTATATGGTGGTTCTGAGCTAAGTACAATAATTAATAGTAACCACATACGGATCCTTTTGGATATTTATAGACACTTAATGATTTTTCTGCTATACTATGTGTATGAATAAAATTACCATTCCTAACACAAAAGCGTATAATGCAATTGTTTGGGCCAGTCTAGAATTTGGTACAGGTGGTTACACTATACAACACAATTTTCCGGGCAATATGTATGAATTCACATTTGAACGGAAGGATCAAGCAACACTTTTTGCACTGAAATGGGCGTGATATGAAAATCGCAGTTTGCTCAGACCTCCACTTAGAGTTTGGAGACCTAGAACTAGAGAACACCGAGGGTGCTGATGTTCTAGTCCTGGGCGGCGATATTTTCATTGCAGCTGAGTTGCGTGACTTCATGTACGATGACTCGGGCGTAGTTGCTGTGACTGCCACTACTCGTGCCAGAGCCGAGCGATATGTTAACTTTGTCTCTAGGTGCGCAGCGAAATTTCCGCATGTAGTTCTTATCATGGGCAATCATGAACACTATCATGGTGACTTTGCTACTAGTGCCAAAACAATACGCCAAGCATTTGAACCTTTATCTAATGTGTATTTCTTGGACAAAGAATGGCGTATCATTGATGGAATATTGTTCTACGGTGGCACACTATGGACCAATATGAACGGCGAAGATCCTATGACAATGCATCGTATTCGTATGATGATGAATGACTTTAATTGCGTCAAGAATGTAACCGGAGATGGAAAAAAAGTGTTCATGCCCGATGATACAGTAGAAGATCATTACGCATTTAGGCGCGGATTAGATGCTGTGTTAGAGCAGCATCCTAATTTGCCAGTGGTAGTATGCGGGCATCATGCCCCTAGCCGGGCTAGCACTCATCCAAGATACCGAAACGATATTGTCATGAATGGTGCTTATAGTACCAATTTAGATGATTTTATTTTAGATCGTAGGCAAATAAAATTATGGACACACGGACACACACACGAAGACTTTGACTACATGATTGGCACTACTCGTGTTGTTTGCAATCCGCGTGGCTATGATGGGTACGAAGCTCGTGCCAATCAGTTTCAACTCAAATATGTGGAGGTTTAAATGAGAGATCAGTTAATAAAAGCAGCAAGAGCACACTTTATTAGTAATATTGAAAAACATCGTATGAATGTAGAAGTCATGCTCAATAACCCTATTGCTATACATGATCATACAGATTGGATGACAGCAATGGAAGCAGAAATTGCACAAATTGCCGAATTCGAAGATAAACTAGAAGTCATAAACAAATATTTTGAAAAATAATGCGTAAAACTTATTGGACAATTGGACCATTTGCAGACTGGTTACGGGGCACACCTAGTCCTGTGGCTCTTACACACCGCGGATGGAAACAGTGGCGTGCCGAAGCCGAGTCCCGGCATCCTATTCGTTATTGGCTTGCTGATACCGGTCTGGATTACCTACAACGATTTTTTTGCTACATTCCCAACAAACTGTATGATCTCAAATATTACATCAACAATCGTTGGGTCACTGGCACCCATGCTCTTACTGCTAGCTCAAGCGACATTCCTCGCGGCTCTTGGCGTGATCTTGGCAGCAGGTTTCTTCCATGTCTGTTTAATGAACTTAGAGATTTTGTTGAAGTGGAGCTAGCCTGGTGGCATATTGCCTGGGAAGGCAAAGAAGTCCGAGCGAAATACGACCCTCCTTTTTGGGCTACTGGTTGGTTCCGTTGGCGTACATGGCGTTGCCCGCAAGCAGGATTGGACAATCTTGAGTGGCAAATGAATCTTACCAATGATTGGTTAGCAGATGATCATCCCGACAGGCACAAGCCCAGTCCGCAAGCTGAAACGGCTAAAGAAATATTGGCTCTATATCAGTGGTGGACAGAAATATATCCCAACCGTCCTGATCCGCACGATGCCGGCGGTTGGTCCGATTTTTGTGAACAGCGTAGACAATCGGGTCGTGATTTTTTGGACTTTGAAGATCGTACTGATGAAGAGAGAGAAGCAAGCTCACGGGCCTTAGACGCTACACAAGCAATAGAAGATAAGTATAATCAAGAGGATGAAGAAATGATGATAAGACTCATAAAAATACGTCAATCACTTTGGACATAACATGAACTTTCTTGATATTTTAGGTTGGGCCGCTTTCTTTTACTTGATGTGGCAACTTTTAGGATCTTGGTTTATTGTTCAACAACTTCGTCACAAAATAAATGATGCTGCGGAAGAAGCAGAATTGCTCAAAGAAGCAGAGAAACAGGTACTAGCACTGCGATTTGAACACGTTGAACAAAACGGCAATCAGGTAGTACTTGCTTATGGTAAAAACAACAAGTTCCTGGGTCAAGGTTTGTCCGAAGACGATGCAGCAAAAAATATACAAATTTATTATCCAAAACATCAAATACTAATTGTTAACGAAAAAGCAACAATAACTAAAATTATAGATCCACTTGACATCAAATCCGTATAATGCTATAATATAATTCTGTCACAGTATTGAGGGTTATTATGAGTATGCACATGGAAGGTCCTTGGCTGTCACTAACAGGTAAACGCAAGGGCAAAACAAAATTCACATCCGCAGAACAAAAGCAAAAAGCAGAATGGCTTGAACAGGAATGGCAGGCACTCAAAGCAAAGTATGAGCCGCGTACCAAGATTAAATTAGAACGTAAAAGTTTTGTTGCACCCAAACCTTTACGTCGTGACGCAGATAAGCCACGTATTCCCAGTCTTGATACAGGCGTGCGTGGTGCGGTGAATGTTCGTAAGCCTATGCAATACACTGGCGACAATATAGTAGGCATTGGTACTATGCACAAGAGTAATGCGGTTCCTATCTTTACAGATCAAGAAGCTAAAGACATTAGCTCAATGCGTAGATAAATAGGTACTTTATAAGAGGATTTGTGGGTAAAGAAGATTTAATAAGAATGACCGGTGTAGTGGACGAATTACTTCCAAGTGCAATGTTTCGTGTTACGTTAGATAACAATCATCAAATTATAGCTACCATTGCTGGCAAGCTACGTCAAAATAATATACGCATATTAGCAGGGGATAGTGTAGAAATTGAAATGAGTCCGTATGATCTACACCGAGGACGCATAGTGTATCGCACTAAATAGCACTATGCGTAACATAATAGACTTGCTAGAAGAAGATAAAAAATTAGAACTAAAAAAATTACCTTACAGCGAAGGTGGCCTGTCTCCAGTAATGAGTAAAACCACTATTGAAAATCATTATGGGAAACTAGCTCGTGGATATGTAGATCGTTATAACAAAGGTGAAGGTGATGCTGCTTTCAACGAAGCTGGCGCATACTTACACAATATATTTTTTCCGCAACTAAGAGCTCCACGTAACGGTAACAGTCCAACCGGTGCGAGTCTAGCCTTAATTAATAGACACTACGGAAACTTTACAGATTTCAAAAAGGACTTTGAAGAAGAAGCCATGAAGCTTCAGGGTTCAAACTGGATATATCTTAGCCGCCAAGGACAAATCAAAACAATAAAAAACCATGCCAAACGTAACGATATTGCACTACTAGTAGATTGGTGGGAACACGCTTGGGTAAATGATTACGGCGCAGACAAAAAACGCTATCTTAAAAACATATGGCGTATTATCAATTGGGATTATGTTAACAGGAGAATATATGCAGGAGATCGTGCGTAATTTCCTGTATGCAAACTTTATGGAGAAAACTAGATGATTGATTTACAAGAAAGTGCAGTGGTTAAGCTGAAAGAACTAATAGCAGAAGAAGGAAATCCAAGTTTAAAACTACGTGTGTTTGTACAAGGAGGTGGCTGCTCAGGATTTCAATATGGTTTTACATTTGATGAAGACCAAAATGAGGACGATTTTGATATTGAATTTGATGGAGTAAAGTTGTTGATTGATTCAATGAGCGCCCAATATCTCCAGGGTGCTCAAATTAAATACACCGAAGATGCTATGGGCGAAAGCTTTAGTATTGATAATCCACAGGCACAAACCACGTGCGGCTGCGGCAGCAGTTTCAGTCCTTACTAACCAAAGCACTATAAATTCTTAATGCCATAAATACCTAGTATATAGGAAGATTTATGGCACAACAACTTGTCACTGTAGGCAACGTAGCCGGTGATGGCACCGGTGATCAGTTACGAGAAGCATTTACAAAAATAAATGAAAATTTCACTGAACTTTACAGCGGCAATGTCCAAGTTACCGCTGCTAATGTTCAGGTTTACACAGTAGCAGGCCGCACTGGAAACATAGTTTTGGATGTCAACGACGTTTCTCAAGCTGCGGCTAAGTCATATGTAAATACCTCAATAGCATCTAATATCTCAACAGTTAATAGTAATATTGCATCTCTAAGGGCAAACATAACTGCTGCCAATGCTAACATCAGTGATCACTCTACACGAATCACTAACTTAGAAGCAAATGCTGCCACACAGGCGCAAGCGATTTCAACTTTATCAAGCACTAAAGCTACGGTATCTTATGTTGACGAAAGTATTTCTTTGGCTTTAAGTAGTAATTCAATATTAGCAAACGTAAACTCAATTAATGCAAATATCGCAGCAGCTAATATCCAAATTGCAGCATTAGCAAGTAACGCTGGCTCTCAAAGTTTACAAATAAACACAGTTAACGCAAATGTAACAGCAGTGAACCTAGCTCTGCTTTCGAAAGCAAGTTTAACAGGTGCAAATTTTTCAGGCAACATTTCTGCCAACAGTATCAGTACCAACAATCATATTCGTACAGACACTTATTTTGTAGGCGGAACCTTGCAAATCCAAGCACAAGGTGAAGCTTTTGCCAATCCGGCTGCTTTGTTTTTTGGTGATGCAAGTGATTACTATCAGATAAACCTGCAAAATATAAATCCAACCGGTAGCGGAGATGTCGTAGTCACAGCAGATGACGGCAATGATGCCGAACACTTTGTGGGCATGGGCATCAATGGCACAGCCTGGAATGATCCTAGGTATCCCATGGGTTTTCCCGGGGATGGCTATGTTTTTATGACAGGAGGGAACTTACAGCTAGCGTCAAGAACTCATAACGTAGAATTGTTGACGGGTAACATCAGTACTCCACAGGTTGTACTCACACAATCTAATATTCTAAAATTATCTTCCGGAGTTACTCTACAGTTTGGTGACGGTTCTATTCAAACTGCGGCATTTAATAGTGCTTCTTATACATCAACAATTAATTCTCTTGATGCTAACATAGGTGCAATCTCAACAAATCTTGCTACTTTAAATTCTAATGCAGCCAGTCAAGCATCAACACTTATTAACTTAACAGCCAATGCAGTAACTCAAACACAATTGTTGGACAATTTATTTTCCAATGCATCAAACCAACAAACCAATCTCAATAATTTAGATGCCAATTTAGGCTCAGCCACAACTAATATCACTGCTTTGCAATCAAATGCTGGTTCACAAGCTGTGACTCTAAATACTTTAAACGCAAACATTGGAGCATATCAAACATTTGCCAATGCCAATGCAGCCAGTCAAGCATCCACACTGACCACGTTGACTTCTAATGCACTTGTACAAGCACAATCATTGGATAATTTATTTGCCAATGCGGCCACACAAGGAGCGTCGTTAAATCAATTAAGTGCAAATGTTGGCGCTTATCAAATTTGGGCTAACGTACAAATTCCTGACATACCAACTTTTTTGGCCAATCTTGGTGCTTATCAGACTTATACAAATGCAGTAATCATCGCTACACAGGCAAATCTTGGCGCTTATCAAACTTATACAAATGCTGCAAGCGTTGCAACACAGGCAAATCTTGGCGCTTATCAAATATATGCCAATGCTAATGCAGCGGTGCAAACACTGGCAATAAACACAATTAATGCCAATATTGTAGCAATGAATTTGGCAATAGCATCAGGACCAAATTTACAGGCTGTTTCTAGTAATGTAATACCAAGTGCAAACGTTACATACAGTCTTGGTAGTGCAACTAAACAATGGAAAGATTTATGGGTAAGCAGTAATACAATTTATATTGGGGGTGCTGCGTTAACAATACAAAGTGGTAATTTGTTAGTAAATGGCAATCAAATTAATTACTCAACACCAGCATTTGACTTTGGTACATTTGCTGCACCAATCAATTACACACTTGACTTAGGAACGTTTTAGGAGAACACAATGGCTTTACAAATACGACGCGGGCTAGCAGCAAATAGAACTTCAATCACTCCTGCAGCCGGCGAAATTATTTTTATTACAGATACCAATCAGATTTTTGTTGGTGATGGCGCTACTGCTGGTGGAAATCCAGTGACTTTATCGGCGAGTGGCAATCTAACATTAGGAAATATTACAGTTAGTTCTCCTGGCACTATTAGTCTGGGTGGTAACGTTTTGACATCTGCATTAGTTGGAATTCTTGCTAACCTTACTGCCACTAGTGGCGATATAGTCACCTTATTTGCTAATGCTGCAACACAGGCAACAAACTTAGATTCACTGACAGCAAACGCAGCCACCCAAGCAACAACTTTAAATACTTTGACAGCGAATGCTGCTACTCAGAGTGTTGAGTTAGTTTCATTGACAGCCAATGCAGCCGTGCAGGCAACAACGTTATCAACTCTAACTGCAAATGCAGCTTCGCAAGCCAATGATTTAACTACTTTGTATTCAAATGCAGCCGCACAGGCCGATTCGCTAGTAATACTAAATTCCTTGGCATCTAGTCATATTTCTAATTTAGCAGCATTGAATAGTAATGCAGCCACCCAGGCCACATCAATTGATTCAATTAATGCCAATGTAGGTGCATATCAGATTTTTGCTAATACCAATGCAGCCACACAAGCAACAAGTATTAACTCCATTGATGCCAATGTAGGTGCATATCAGATTTTTGCTAATACCAATGCAGCCACCCAGGCCACATCAATTATAAACATTGATGCTAATCTTGGAGTGATTGTATCAAACCTAGCTACGCTGGATGCAAATGTTGGAGCGGAACTATACACTATGGGTAACTACCAAAATTGGACCAGTAATGTCTCAACTATTTCATCAGCCTTGGATCAACTTGCAGCAAGAATTAAGAATCTTGGTGGTTAAATATAAAAAATGGAATAAAAAATGTCTATAGATTTAATTGATGTAGGTGCAACAGCCAATGATGGATCCGGCGATCCAATACGTTCAGCCTTTCAAATTGTAAACAGCAACTTTGATTACATAAACGGAGGTTTATTTGCAGGATCGGAGGCAAGCACCATTAGTGCTGTTAGTGTTACAGGCGGAGTAATTGTCTCCAATACTTCTGTCACAGCAAATTTAACAACATCAAATGACCTTGTAGTAACTGGTGCGCTAGGTGGAAATCTATTTGTTCAGAGCAACGGTGCTTATATTATTGGTAACGTGAGTATAATTGGCAACCTTTCAGTGACTGGATCTCAAGCAGCAGCTCAAGCTCAGGCATCATCGGCTTCATTACTAAACCTGCATTACTCGGCAACTCCGCTTGTGTTAAATGATTCTAGAGATATTGGATTAGTTTGGCAATATTACGGTACCGGACCAGAAAAAAAAGCTTTTTTAGGATGGCAAAATTTAACAGGAAGTTTAATTTACTGGGACAACATTACAGAAAGCGTTGGTAACATAATAACCGCAGGCACACCAGGTAATGTTCAAATTGGATCATTATTAGTTGCTAATAGCACTGCTGCTACTAATTATACTACTGGGGCTTTACAAGTTACAGGTGGAGCTAGTATAGGTGGTAATTTATTTGTAAATGGACAATTACATTCAAGTTCCTCAAATATTGGTAATTTAGCAGTTACTGGGTATCATGTAGGAAGTCTTAACTTTGCTGGCGGCGACACAGTTTACATTAATGGAAGTCCAGTACAAACCGCTGCTAATGCATTTAATGGTGGTAGTGTTGGTCTTAGTACTACTTTTTTGGACGCCACACAGTCAACTTCTGCGACAACAGGTGCAGTACAGATAAGAGGTGGTCTTGGTGTAGCCGGAAATATATGGGCAGGAAATATTCATGCCAATATTGGTGGTAACGTAAGAGCAAACATTCAAGGTAATATATTCACAGCAGCTCAACCTTTTATCACAAGTTTAGGTACACTTACCTCACTAAGCGTTAATGGTCAATTGAATGTAAATGATATAAGTCCAAACGGCAATCAATTGTATCAGCTTGGAACTTCGGGCACTGATCGTTGGTTAAAGACTTGGACTTATGACCTAGATGCAAGTGGTGCTATCACATTAGCTGGTGAGTTAACTACAACTTCAAATATAAATCTAAATCGCAGCGTAGTTACAGCAATACAAACTACCACATCCATAGCAGAAGTTTTTGACACCAATGCTACCTCAATCAGGATCGGCAGCGCAGGTGTAACTCAATTTAGAAATAATACGCAATCAACTTCAACTTCAACGGGTGCAGTAATAGTCACTGGTGGTTTTGGCATAAACACAGGTAATTTATATATTGGTGGCAGCGGTGGCAACTCTATTGTAGCCACCGGTAATATAGGCGTAGTTGGTAACATTTTACCATTTGGAGCCAATATTACACAAAATCTTGGTAGTGTAACTCAGTGGTGGAATACTTTTTACGGAGTATCAACCCAAGCTAGATACGCTGATTTGGCAGAAAAATATTCATCAGATGAAAATTACGAGGTTGGCACAGTTGTTGTTTTTGGTGGCAGTCATGAAATAACAGTTTCCGGTGAACTAGCTGACCCTAGAGTAGCCGGGGTGATATCAGCTAATCCTGCCTATTTAATGAATGCAGCTACAGATGGATTGGTAGTAGCATTACGAGGCAGGGTACCTGTCAAGGTCATTGGTCCAGTTAATAAAGGAGATTTACTAGTTACTAGTACTACCCCGGGTTATGCTCAGAGTGTGGGAAGAGACAACAGTTTTGGAGCTGCGGTTTTTGCAAAAAGTATCACACAAGATTCTAGAAATAGGACAAAAATAATTGAGGCAGTAATATTGTAATGAGTACAATTTCATGGCAGACACCGCGTGGAAATATAGGCACTATTGCTGAATCTGAATATTTTTCATTTAGTCTAGAGGCCATAGATAGCGACGAACAAACATTATTCTATAGTTTACTAAGTGGTAGTGCTCCGCCTGGTATGTATGTGACTAGACAAGGAAAAATTCAAGGCACTCCTGTGTTGCAAAGCAACTATGACTCAACTCAAATTTACTCATTTTCAGTCCGCGCAATAAATCCACAAGGTAAAGTAGCTGACAGATCGTTTTATTTAACTGTAACTAACAATTCAGGCCCTTCTATAATTTTGCCAGCAGATGTAATTGGTGCATGGTTTGATGGAACATACCTTGAATATGAATTTAATTATACAACAGATAACCCAACTTCTGTTCCTACGTTTAGAGTTATCTCTGGTTCTACACCACCTGGTGTAACATTATCGTCTCGAGGTTTGCTTAGTGGATATGTTGAAATTATAGGCGAAAATATATCAGAAATTGGTTACGAAGCGCAAACTCTTGATAGTAAAATTTATGATCCTAATTTAAAAAGCACAGATAGATTTTATAATTTTCAGGTTCAAATTTCTGATGGTTTCAAGTATGAAACAAAAAATGTTAAACTTTTTATTGTTAGTAAAGTAAACTACACAGCTGATAATGCTCTTACTTTGATTAACAATACTTTTATCACTATTGATGCTGATAACAAATATAGACCAATTATACTGAATAATCCAGATAGTCTTCCTTTATTAATTTCAGGAAGTGTTTTTGCATATAGATTTTTAGCATATGATCCCGAAGACGAGCAAATATCATGGGAAATTGATGAACTAGCATTCAGTGGTTTAGATGATTTAGATTATCCCACCGAGCAAATTATAAATGGTAATGGCACTAGCGGGCCTTATACACTGACATTAGCACCAATTAATGCAGCTAGAATTACAATTAGATTAAACGATATATTACTAACAGCATATACTGATTACACAACAGTGGGAGATCAGCTGACTTTCACAAGTGCCACACCAACAGCAGCTGATACAATACAAATTCTTTTTATTGAAGTAAATTCAGGATTTGATACTTTGGTATTTGATCAAGGTGCATCAGGATTGCCATCTGGCTTACAAATAAATGAAGATACTGGTTGGATTTTTGGTAATTTACCTGCTCAAACAAACGAATTTATTACATACAGTTTTAGAATATCTGCCTATAGAACATTTAACTCAAACTTTAGAAGTGATACTGTTTCGTTTAATTTAACAGTACAGAGAACATTAAACGAAGAAATAATATGGAATTCTCCTAGCTTTTTGGGGTATATAGATAACGGTGCTGTAAGTGAATTATACGTGGATGCATATAACACTCTTGGTAAAGAATTGTCATATGCATTTTCATATGAGGATCCATATAAAAAATTACCGCAAGGAACTAAATTTTTACCGTCAGGTAGATTGATAGGAAGAACTACTTTTAGATATTTTTCTTTAGACGGAATCAGTGCTGTATTGAACTTAGTAAATACTACAAATTTAGCAGTTGGCATGCAAATTGCTGGGCCTGGTGTTTCTTCAGGCTGCAGAATTACTCAAATAATTGATTTTTATTCAATCGAAGTTAGACCAGCAATCTATGTTGAACAAGGGACTTTGCTTACTTTTTTCAATTTGGACACAGCTATTGTTAAATCAACCACTACCAACTCTATCTCAACCACAGTTGATAATGGCCGCACAACTTTTGATCAACTGGCCAGATTTACTGTAAGAGCTACTACCATTGACGGCACTTCATCGGCCAAAAAAGAATTTACTATAATGGTAAGACCAAGAAATTTATCTCCGTATGAAAACATTTACTTGCGATCACTTCCATCAGAATTAGATAGAATTTCATTACGAAGTATTACTTCAAACCAAGAAGTATTCACACCATCGCTTATATATAGACCTGATGATCCAAATTTTGGAGTTTCAAAATCGCTTAAATTTTTATTTTTAGCAGGATTGCTACCAAGTACTGCTTCTACTTTTGTTAGTGCTATTAGATACAATCACTACAACAAATTTATTAATTTTGGTGATGTAAAAACTGCTATCGCTAAAAATGACAGCGGAGATATTGTTTATGAAGTAGTTTATGTTGATGCACAAGACAACCAGGCTTTTGACACTATAGGTCCAAATTTACAAATTGATTTAGATATAGCAAATGGTTTTATTTTTGATGATACCGAATACAAAACAATTTATCCAAATAGCTTTAATAATATGCAATCTAAAGTTGAAAGAATTTTAGGTTACACAAATAGAGGTGCATTACCTGCCTGGATGCTAACAGTTCAAGAAGATGGGCGTATTCCTGGTTTAACTAGAGCAATAGTATTAGCATATGCCAAACCAGGTGCAAGTAAATTGATTGCCTATAGATTAAAACAAAAATTTACAGACGATGAAATAAACTTTAGTTTTGTGGCAGATAGGTATCAGTGGGATAATTATCTGTCTGAATTTTATAATCCAGAAACAGCCACCTTTGAACCAAGTGTCCAGACAACTTTTGACAAATATGTAAATCAATCAACTTCGAGCGATGTCGTAGTAACCACAATTTCAAATGCAGTAACAAACTCTACAGTTATCACTGTACCTTCGTCTGTTAAAGCAGCGTATGGTTGGGTTCTTTCATCTTTAGATCTAAATTCTAGTATTGAAGCAAACACACAAATATTATCTGTTACAACAAATGCATTAGTAACTACTTTATCACTTTCATCAAATATATCCTCCACAGCCGGGGCACTTATAAAAATTAATGGAGAAACTAAAGTAGACTATGCTGTAAATGTGCCTTTCAACAAAATTAACAATACACTACTTTCTAGTTTGAGAGCAAGTTTTTATATTGACGGAGTCACAAACTTTCTCAAAGGCGAAACTATTATATTCAAAACTCAAGAAGGTTTTATCAATGAGGCATTTGATGGATGGCTAGATCAAAATGGCAATCTTATACCTGGTTATTTAGAAAAAATAACCACCCCCGAATCTGTTAACAAACGTGGGGGTGCGTGGCGTCTAACATGGGAAGACTTAATTGAAGTCGGGTTTGATGCAGACGATGTTGGATTTGATTATCCTATAGGAGACTTAATGAACGCATACTTTGATCAAGGTGGTAACGATAGTGAAGTGAAACTTGTTTTTCAGAATGAAGTTGTATTTAATCAACAAGTGTATATACGATCTGGCAGAAGTTTTCCTACAAGTATTTTGACTTATACAACGTCCCCGGGAAGTGCAGTTCCTTACTTTATTCCAGTAGTAACAACAATAAGAACTGCAGAAACCACTTTTGATGGCGGAACTTGCTGTGTGAGAGAACGCGATATCCAAAGGGGAGCGAAAGGTGTAAGGGGCGGAACAAATTTCAGCACAAACAGAGACAAATATGTTAAACCAGAAACTAAGGATAAATATATCAAGTTCCCACAAAATGGAGTATTTGTATAAATGACAAGCCAAGTTAATCCAAATAATATTGACGGTACCTACCCAATAGCCGGTCAGGACAATGATAGTCAGGGTTTCCGCGATAATTTTACTAACATAAGAAATAATCTTACGTATGTTAAGGCAGAAATTGAAGATATTCAAAATAAAGCTATTTTTAAAACTGCATTATCAAACACAACGCTAGATAATGAATTTGCAGGAAATATTATCTCTAATCCTTCCTTAACTGCCTGGAGAGAAACCTACAATAATATAGGTAGTGCAAGCGGTTCTGTCACTGTAGATTTTGCAAATGGTAATTTTCAAAAAATTACAATGGCAGGATCAATGACATTGACCTTTAGTTTTCCAACAAACACTAATAATCAGTTGGCATCCATAAAATTATGGATAGTTAACAGTAATTCTAGTTACACGTTAACTTTACCTAATTCTGTTACATTAGGAGATCCCGATACAGTCGCTGGTTTGACAGGCACTTCTCCACCTATTATTAACTTTAATTCAGCTGAAATAGCAAACAATACTAATTATCTTTTTGAATTTTTTACTGTTGATGGCGGTAGTACAATTGGTATTAAGGATTTGATTAGAAACAGGGATGTCAATCTCACAGGATCAACTGTTACCGGTGATTTGCCAGTGACTGGTAATGTAACAATTGGCGGAAATACCATAATAAACGGTGGTATTATCAATACCGATTACCTATTAGCCAATGTTGTAACGGGTCAAAATCTTTTTGCTAACGTAAACTATAATAGATTTATCGCCAACTGTTCACCAACTGGAACAGTGGCTAATTTGTTTATTACCTTACCTAACTCAGTGGAAGATGGTAGAATACTTGATATAACTTCGATGACAGCAATCACAAGTTGTTTTGTTTCGAATATGACTCCTGATGTTACATCAGTGTACGGATTGGCTAACACCTGGGCTACATCAGCAAGCTTTACTAATTCGGTTTCAATAAAATTACTTTATAATTCATCAGTTGGTAGATGGTTTAAGGTAGGTTAATTTTAAAATCTTCATTGACTCCTAGTGTTGTATAATGTAAAATTATGCAAACTAGGAGTTTTTTATGACTGTAGATTTGAAACGATATCAAGAGTTTGTTGAAGCAGTAACCAGTAAACCTTCCAATGATCTAACTACATTTATGAATCGTTTAGACGAAGTAGATGGTAATTGGGATTTTGAAGCACAGGGACATGGACCGGACGTAAATGTTCCGTTGTTACTTACAGCAGCATTGGGCCTAGCATCTGAAACCGGTGAGTTTTGTGAAATTCCAAAAAAAATATTCTTTCAAGGAAAACCATTAAATGAAGAAAATCTAGTTCACATGAAACGTGAACTAGGTGACATTATATGGTATTGGATTAATGCCTGCCGCGCTTTAAATTTAAATCCCAACGATGTAATTACAGAAAATGTAAATAAATTAAAAGCAAGGTATCCGGGCGGCGAATTTGACGTACATTATTCCGAGAATAGGAGAGAAGGAGACTTGTAATGCACCCATTGGTAGGAAATTTAGAAGAACTTTCAAACGAAGAATTACATAAAAAATACAATGAACTAATGGCCAAGTTTAATCAAGCACATAGATTTGGCCCTGTCAGCGTTATTCCGCAAATGCAAATGATACTAGAAAATTACAAATTAGAAATGGAAAAACGTAATCGTAAAACGTTAGAGGAAATTGAATCAAAAAATAACAAATTTAAAGGTATTATTGATATTCAATGAAATCTGACAACTTCGGACAAGTTTTTGTTTCTAGCAAAGAACTGTGTGATATTTTATATACACAGCCAGACATTGATATAAGTCAATTTTGGGTAACGGATTACGATCAATACAATACAGCAGTAAGGACTACTTTTTCAAGTATTCCACAGGTAAAAGAATATCATCAATATCCTCAAAATTACTCCATTGAAACATTTCACAAAACAAAGCAAAATCAGTGGAATATGCCCGATGAATACAAAAATCTGGACATTGCGCAATGGCTGTTAGATCAATGTCAGTCTCAAGAAGAACTTCAAAGAGTAGGCAAAGAACTTTTACTGTACCAAGAACGCGACTTGTTTCCTCTATTACAACAACTAAAATACATAATAGACACTTGGAGAGCCAATGATATTGTGTGGGGAGTAGGCAGAGGATCAAGTGTTGCTAGCTTTGTCCTGTATCTCATTGGTGTACATAAAATTAACAGTATATATTATGATTTAAACATTGAAGAATTTTTACGATAAATAGGTACAAGGAGATTTCAATGAAAAAAACATATGTGACAGCAAACGGAAAACAGGTAAATCTAGATGCACTTATTGCAGAAAATGAGCAAACAATAGCAGTTGGTAACATGAAAGTAAATGCTAGGGGTGATCGTTTAGGCCCTGGTGGTAAAGTAGAACAGACCAAGGAGCAGGCTATGAAAGAATATTACAAACTAAACACGCCGGTTGCAGTAGATCCAATAATTACTCCTCAAAAAACTAAAAAAGAAAAAGATCTGGTTGATGAATGGATTGAACCTATAGAAAATGAAATACAAGCCGAATCAGAAGAATTACCAGCTAGAACAGGACTAAGAGGCAAATTGGCAGATTCTATTTCACAAGCCAAAGTGCCAGAAAAAGATCCCCCAAAGAAAACCGGCCCATCAAGAATTTAACAAAGAGGATACAATGAAATTAGATAATCCGTTTGATCAAAAACGAGGATACCAATTTGGAATTAAAATAGATGGAGAAATTAAGCCGTTACATGACAGCATTATTGTTACCGACATGGATTTCTCTGGAAGACAATTATCGTCCGGAGTAATATTGCTCGGCGATGACGGTAAAACAGACGGTATTCGTCCAAGATGGGCAAGAGTATACCGTGTGGGACCTGAACAAAAAGATGTTAGTGTCGGCCAATGGATTCTTATTGAACACGGACGATGGAGTCGTGGTCTTAAGATCATTAAAGACGGCGAGGAAATTATCGTTCGTCGAGCTGATCCTGAGGCGATTATTTTTGTATCAGACGAAGAACTTGATAACATAGATACACTTTCAACAGCAGTTCACGCAGAACGCCGATCAAGAGAAATTTACGAATGATTTCAACATTACCATTACGACGAGCTCATCAACTTGAGCTAACTGACTACGGCCACGACGATCATTGTTTTTGGTTAGAAATGGATCACCAATTTGAACGTGTTCCTAGTTTTAAAGAAATTTTTGATTATTATGCCGTAACAAATCATTGGAGCAAATGGATTACTCCGGGTATGACTTGCATCGACATAGGCGGCCATTCAGGCGACACTGCTATTCCAATGATGGTTTACAGTCGTGGAACAGTGCTAACAGTTGAACCCAATCCAACTATACGCCCGTACTTGGAATTAAACTGTCATCTTAATAGACACCTAGGCGGGACTTTTGTCATTGCCACTGAAGCAGTTACTGATAAAAATGCTGATAATTTAACATTCAAGGATCATCATAATGGTATGTGTAACGGAGGTCTAGTTGGAGAAAATTGGGATGCAGAGACCCAGGCTCGGATGGCCGGAATGAGTGGCGACAGTATCCAAATTTCAGGATTGACTTTAGAGTCAATGTTAAACAAATACCTTACAGTGGATGAAATATCTAATATTGGTTTTATTAAAACTGATACCGAAGGGCATGATATAGAAATTATTCGCAATATACGTGATATTCTTGTACAATATAAACCTGTGCTATTTACAGAATGGTTTGCTCAATACAGTCTAGCAGATTCTCGAGAACTATTTAAAGTGATTGACGATGCAGGTTATGTTGCACTAAATCCTTATACAATGGAAGAGGCTGACTTAGAAATTCGCAGTGAAGATTTACTTTGCTTACACCGATATAACTTGTAGTATTAAATCACAAAGGAAATAATTATGAAGGAATTATGGACGGAGCTTTACCGCCCTAAGACTTTAGATGGATACGTTTTCACTGACCCAATACAACGCGAACAAATTGAGCATTTTGTTCGAGAAAAAAGCATCCCTCACTTGTTGTTTACCGGACCAGCTGGTACAGGTAAAACCACATTAGCTAAAATATTGGTTAACTGTCTAGAGATTGATGCATATGATTTCTTGCAAGTAAACGCAAGTAGAGACAATGGTGTAGATTTTCTTAAAAATAAGATTGAAGGCTTTGTAAGTACCATGCCATTTGGCGACTTGAAAATTGTCCTATTAGATGAAGCAGATTATTTAAGTCATAATGCACAAGCGATTCTGCGTGGTTTAATGGAAACATATCAAAGTCAAGCTAGATTTATTTTGACTGCTAATCTTGCACACAAAATTATTGCTCCTCTTAAAAGTCGTTGTCAACAAATTATTATTGACAAAACAGATAGAACAGAATTCACTACTAGAGCGGCTACCGTTCTGATCAATGAGGGTGTTGAATTTGATATTGATACTCTAGATAGTTATGTGAGAGCCACATATCCAGACCTAAGAAATTGTCTTAAACAGTTACAAACTAATAGTTTAACTGGATCTCTTACTATCTCTAAAAACAACAGTGAAGGTGGTAGCATAGATTATAAGTTAGAAGTGGTGGAATTATTCAAATTGGGAAAGATACGCGAGGCAAGAACTTTGTTTTGCACTCATACTTCAGCTGACGAATGCGAAAGTGTATTCACGTGGATGTATCAAAATCTAGATCTTTGGGCATCCACTTCCGAAGGCCAAGACGAGGCAATTAAAATTATCCGTAAGGGAGCTGCCACACATTCTTTGGTAGCAGATCACGAAATTAATCTTTCGGCTACATTTGTTGAATTAAGTCAAATATGAAAAAACAAGTAATTTATCTAATAGCAAACTACAGTGCTAAACCAAAAATTCCTGCCAAAACTCACATTCAAGGCTACATGAAAAATCCTGAGAACGTGCGTTATGACGAACAAGTTCATATTAGTACAAGACTTAGACCAAAGGATATTTCTAGTGCTAAAATAATTATTAACTTAAGTGATAAGATTGTGCAAGTGAACAATTTTAATCATAATAAAAATTTTAAGGAATTGTTTAAGTATTTTTTCAAAGGTTATCACAAATACATCACTGATATCATGATTCAACTTGATGCTGACTACTTTAATTCAATATTAGACGAACTCCAAGCCGAAGTTGATGCAGGAAAACACAATGAAGAAATTGAAACACAGTGAAGCAGGCGCTAGAGGTTGGTTTATAGGAAACTTTCCTGAAGCAGTTTTTCAATCGGAGCATTTTGAATGCTGTTGGCAAAAAAATTTAGCTGGTACTAAAGATATTCCACATTACCATCTCAAAGTTACCGAAATTCAATTGATTATTAAAGGTAAAATGATTATCAATAAACAAGAATTTCAAGTAGGTGATATTTGCATTCTAGAACCCGGAGAGCCTTATTACGCAGAATATTTAGAGGACACAGAAGTTTTTGCTCTTAAAACTCCCAGCGTACCTGACGATAAATATTATATATGAACCCAAAACTGTTCAAAGCAATGCGTCAAAAGCGGAAACGTGAAGTTGATCCCAATGCTCCGCCCCGCCCTAATTTGCTTAGTCACGACGTTAAAATACGCCAACAGGATGATATAATTGATAGAATGAACCGAGAAGTACATTATCTTAAAGATACAGTTCGCCGATTAGAAAATAGATTATTCAATCAAACAAATTATCTTGATGCTTTACACAATAAACTAAGAAAACAATGACAACTTTGTATTTAGATATGGACGGAGTGGTAGCTGACTTCGACGAGTATGCTTCACGTACCTTAGGTTTGCAGCCTAGTCAAGGTATATATCCAGATGACAAGTGGCAGGAATTGGCAAAAAATAAAAGAATATATAGAGATTTAAATAAAACTACATATGCCAGTCAACTAGTTGAAGAGTGCAAAGATTTTACACTTACAAAAGAATACAATTTATGTTTTTTAACTGCGGTGCCTAAGGCAAACGACATAAGTTGGGCTTTTTACGATAAAGTAATTTGGGCACAAACTAATTTTCCCGGTATACCAGTAATGTTTGGTCCTTACAGTAAAGATAAGTGGCAACATTGCTTGACTGGAGATATTCTAATAGATGATAGATCTAGCAATATTGATGAATGGCGTGCTGCAGGTGGCATTGCCATTCATCATATCGGCTTTGATACTACATTGTATGAACTTTTTAAGCTATATTAATTCTCCCCGTAAAGTTTTAGAACTTCTGTCACAGCTGGATGTCTACGAACATCTCGAACTGCAAACTCCACGCCAGCTATATATTGGCTGTCAAAATTCTTCATTAAACTTTGAAAGTCCAATAATCCGTTGTCCTTGGCCCTACGGTCGGCCTGCTGCGTGTCACCTGTAATAACCATCTTGGAGTTTTCGCCTAAACGAGTTAACAGCATTTTCATCTGACTTGGTGTCGCGTTTTGCATTTCATCTGCAATTATCCACGATTGTTTAAATGTCCGTCCTCGCATGTATGCTAGTGGAGCAATCTCTATATATTTTTCTTCTAGCAGACGCAATACCTCCTGTGGTCTATAATATTCTTCTATAATATCAAAAATGGGCCTGGTCCATGGTTCCATTTTTTGATTTAGAGTACCCGGCAAAAATCCATGTTGCTCGTCATCAACGCCTACTGCGGGCCTGGTAATTACAATTCGAGAGCATTCTCCTGCTCTAAATGCTTTTAGTGCAGCCAACACAGCCAACATAGTTTTACCTGTGCCTGCCGGTCCTGCGGCAAAAACTATTAAGCGTTGGGGATTTTCTAATAAATCTATGTATATTTCTTGGTTTAAACTTTTGGGAATTAGTTGGATAGTACGGCGTTGTTTTTGATAAGAATCTATGTTTACTACTGATAGTTGTGCTGCTTCGCTTCTACGGCGCTTACTCAAGACTACCTCCTTTATAGTTGGTGGATCCGACATTGCCTTTGCCCTAAAGTGGGCTTGGCATCTTTTATCAAGTCCACGTAGTTATTTAATTTTAAGGGTTATATAGATTAACTATACTTTTTGCCCAATTTTTCAACACTAAGTATTAAGCTATGCAACATTTCAATTTGCAGTTTGATTAAATAGTAAAGTGTTTTTTTAATAAATAACTGTATGGCACAAGATATTTTAGATATATTAGAAAACTTAAAAACTCTTACTATGACCAATAGTTCTATTAACACCATGCTTGATTTTGAGCGGGTGATTGATGAGCTAGATGTTTACACTTTTGAGAATTGGAAGAAGGGCGAACTAGTGGCAGGACCAAAGTATGAAAAATACTATGTTACCTGCGTGTTTATGTGGCCGTACAAACTAATGCCAAATCCACGTGGTGGAGAACGGTTATTAGATTATGGGTGCGAAGTTAGATACAAGAAGGATCACTTGGTATACCCAATGAAAGTAGAAGACCCCAGCGACTTTCAACCGGGAACCAAAGTTCCTAAAATGAAACGCTCTCCGATTTGGTTAGTAGAAATAGTTATACCAAAACAACTTATGCAAGAAATTAATCAAGGCAGTGTTGAATTAGAAAAAGATAGTGTAGATGCCGAGGATATTGAGCAAAGCTATGAAGAAGGATTAGACGATAATATCTATAAAACTGATACAAATGCAGCCCTACAAGTACAGGCAGGAGTGTAATATGCTAAGTGAGGGTCTAGAAAGAAACAATTTAAAAAGATTGGTAAAACCCGAGCTGCACATTGATGAATTTAAAAGTAAAATGGGCAAAGATGAAGATATTATTGTCCTAAGTTTTAAATTGATTGGAAGAGCTCCAGCCAATGATTTAGTTAACTTTATAGAAAAAGGTTATGACTGGGTCGTGGACGCAGATATTAGTGCAGGCGAAATGGACGACGGCGATTTTCTAGTGTTTGTTGAATGCGATCGCAAACCTGAAGTTGCCGATGAAATAATTAAAATGCTAGGTGATATTACTAAACTTACTGATCAAAATCTAGAAGATTGGAAATTACAGTTTAGATCAAATCCTAGTCTATTAGACGCAACAGCCGAAAATATTCAAAACAATGTGGCTCTGACTCCGCAAGATTATGTTGCTAGACACGGCAATAAAACACTAGACGAAATGCGCACAGCAGCAGGAGTGCAAGTTAAGACTAAAGCTCCCATTAATGATCATACCCAAAATATAAGAAGCCTAGCTGGCATTCTTTAACCAAAATAGCATAAATACTGTTAGTTCAACTAACAGTATATTATGTGGCTTTTACATTTACTACCAGACTCTTTAATTCTTTTTATAACTTATGTCATGCTTTTCTTTGGATTAGCAGGTTTAATAGTGGGTTTTTTATTAGATAAATTCCCAGTCAAAATTGTTTCGTTAATAATTTTTTGCTGCGGCGTTTATTGGTACGGAGGTTATAGCGTAGAGCAGGATTGGCGTGCCAGAGTTGAAGAAATGGAAGCTAAAGTCAAATTAGCTGAGGCCAAATCACAACAGGCCAACGAAGAAATAGAACAGCAAGTAGTTGAAAAAACCAAAGTTGTCCGTGAAAAAGGCCGTAAGCAAATAGAGTATATCCATAGATTAGTTGAAGGCAAAACTGTTGAAATAGTAAAGGATATGAGCGAGGAGGAAAAACAAGTGTTCTTAGCAAAACAAAAAGAACTGCAAGACGCACTTAAAAATTGTCCTGTTCCAAGAATTATTGTAGAAGAACATAACAAGGCAGCTGATCCAAAATGAAAACTACAGCACTATTAATATCTTTGTTACTAGTCGGTTGTTCAACCACTGTTCCGGTTGTTGCTAAATTTCCAGCTGCCCCAAAGTCACTGACAGAACCTTGTCCTCCACTACAAAAGATAGAAGGTGAACAAGTTTCAATTGTAGATCTACATACCAAGGTGGTCGAGAACTACACACTTTATCATGAGTGCGCAATCAAGGTGGAAGAATGGAACTCTTGGCACGCAAAACAGAAAAAAATATTTGAGGAAATAAAATAATGCTAGAGCAAGAAGCTTGCCCAAAATGTGGCGGCAAACACAATCGATAAAGGAGCCCTAAATGGAACTTACAAAAGAGCAGTTAAGAGAATTATTGCCAAAAAACCCATATATTGATCATTGGCATCGCGCCCTGAGTCAACTACTACCAGATTATGAAATTAACACCCCTCAGAGAATTGCTGCCTTTATAGCACAATGCGCTCATGAGTCGGGTAATTTTGTTTTCCTTACAGAAAATTTAAATTACAAAGCAGAAAGCCTAATGAAAATTTTTGGCAAATATTTTAAAGACATGGCCACTGCTAAAGCTTATGAAAAAAAGCCAGAAAAGATTGCTAACAGAATTTATGCCAATAGAATGGGGAACGGCGATGAAGCCAGCGGAGATGGATATCGTTATCGTGGTCGTGGCCTAATTCAATTGACTGGTAAGACCAATTACACTTGGTTTGCAGCATCGTTAGAAATTTCAGCAGAAGAAGCAGCTGAATACACGCAAACCTTCGAAGGTGCCGCACAAAGTGCATGTTGGTTTTGGGAAACTAATAAATTAAACAATGAAGCCGACAAAGGCGATATCAAAACAATGACTCGTAAAATTAACGGCGGCTTCATTGGATTGGATGACCGTATTAAACATTACAATCATGCACTACATGTATTAGGAGTTCATTAAATGAAATATTTGTTCCTACTACTAGCACTTCCACTATTAGTAGCTTGCGAGGAAAGATATAGATATCCATGTCAAGATCCTGATAACTGGGACAGTAAAGAATGTAAAAAACCCTTTTGCAGTGCAAATGGCACTTGCCCGGAAGATTTAACACCATATGAAAAAGACAAGGCAGGCGGACAGATGGGTAATAGTTTTGCACCAGCTGCACCTGCACCAAAAAAAGGAGAATGTAAATGATTAAAGATATTTGGGAAGGTCCAAGATATACAACTGAAGAACTCAATGTAAGACTTAAATTCTTTATTGGTGTTGTTCTTGGTTTAACCTTGTTTGGTATTGTATTTGTTGTGCTATATAGTCTAATTTTTGTAACTCAGCCAATGAATGGTATGAGTCCGGTGGATAATAAGTTTTTTGAACTTATTATTCCTATAGCCACATTCCTAACTGGCACATTATCAGGTATAATGTTAGCAGGCGATGACAAAGATTTGCGGGCGAAAGCATTAGATGCAGCGAACAAACCTTATACACCACCTCCATCACCTCCAGCACCAACTAGAATTGAACCAAATCTTGGTGGTCTCGGTGGCTTAGGAGCACCAATAGCATTTGGCGCGGCGTCTGATCCTACTCCAATGGCATCACTAGCAGATTCTGCTCTTGACAGCTTTACACCATCAATTGGTGCAGGCTTTGGTGGAAAGGAAGCACCTGTACAGCCTGATCATCCGGAACGATAATGTTGTTTTTAGTCAAAATGCTTTCGGGCGAAAGTGAAACCAATCCTAGTAGTAAAAGGGTAATTACTTTTTTGGCTTTTATACTGGTTGCACTTGGTTTCATAGCAGAATTATTTTTTGAAAAAAAAGTAAGCCCGCAAACATTTGACGCAATGATGTACATAGTTTTAGGCGGTTTAGGTTTTACAGCATCAGAAAAATTTACTAAAAAAGGAACATTTAAATGAAAAAACTATTAGCAATTGCATTGATGTCTCTTGTGTCTGTGGCATTTGCAGCAGAAGAGAAAAAAGTTTGTGTTAAAGAATTTGACAACAAAACAAACAAAGAAAAAGAAGTTTGCAAAACAATTAAGGTACATAAAAAGTTAGAAGGTACCAAAATTGAAGACGCTAAAAAAGATAATAAAAAATAAACTTTTTTTGCAAACTTTATTGAAGCCCATTTTTTGATGGGCTTTTTTTATTTGACTTTTACAAAGTAAAGGTATATAATATTGATATGAGTCACTACGAAACTTTAGGAATATCTGAATCCGCGAGTCAAGAAGAAATTAAAAAGGCATATCGTAAACTAGCTAATCAACATCATCCTGACAAGGGCGGAGACACAAATCATTTTCAAAAAATCCAGTCTGCGTACGAAACTTTAGGAGATAATAGTAAAAGAGCACAGTATGATGCCGAACGCCGAGGTATGAGCGGATTTAGATTTTCAGTAAACGGACAGGATTTTGGTGGGGGAATGCCTCCAGAGATGGAAGACATGTTAAGAAATTTTGGATTTGCATTTGGCAGCGGTTTTGCTAATCATGCTGACCCATTCTCTGCATTTAGACAACCTAGAAAAAATAAAGACATTCAAGTCAATGTAAATGTATCGTTAGCTAGTACACTAGAACCACAGCAAAAAACAATTAGTGTACAAAATACAAATGGAGAACGATATTCTGTTGATGTACAGATTCCTAGAGGTGTAAGATCTAATACCAGAATAAAATTTCCTAATCTTGGAGATAACTTTTTTAACAGTTTACCACGCGGGGACCTTTATGTACAAATACAAGTAGAGGCCGATCAAAGATTTCAAGTTGATGATTATGATATTGTAAAAATTATAGAAATAAGCTGTGTGCAAGCAATGTTAGGTGGCACTATATCTATAGAAGGCCTAGACAATAAAAAATTTGATGTAGTTATTCCTCCAGGTACCCAACCCGATACAAAATTTAGAGTGCATAATCAAGGACTTTATGCTATGAATCAAAGCAATCGAGGACATCTTGTGGTTTATGTTAAGATATTTGTTCCTAATAATTTAACGAACGATCAAATTAATTCATTGAGAAATAATTTCAACATCTAATAAATATTTTTATGCTACAAACCAATCCAGAAATTGATCTAATAGTATCAGAAGCAATTGACATAGCCAAGAGTAATAATCATGAATACGTTACTTTAGAACATGTTTTTCTCTCAATGATTAGATTTGCACCCTTTAAGGAATTTCTTACAAGTTTTGGTGCTGACATCAAAGGCCTTGATGCCGATTTACAAGCTTACATTGAAAATCAAACTTATTTGATTGCCGAAGGCATAGAACCAAAAAAAACACACGCATTAGAAAGAACATTTAATAGAGCATTTACTCAGGTTTTGTTCAGTGGTAGAACACATGTTCAAATCATTGATTTATTTCTTAGTATAAATTCTGAAACAAACAGTTACGCACACTATTTTATAATAAAATACCAACTTGAACGTGGCAAACTCGTTGAACAATATAACAAACTTATCAAAACAGAATCCAATAAAGCACTAGTAAATTTGGCTCAAGCGGATAAAATTTTAGAACATTATTGTACCAATTTGAATAAACTTGCAATCAATAACAAAATTGACCCGGTCATTGGTAGACAAGTAGAAACAAATGATATTATTGAAATTTTAGCTAGAAGAAATAAGTGTAACGTATTAATGGTAGGGGATCCTGGTGTAGGTAAGACCGCTATAGCAGAAGGATTAGCACTTGCAATAGTCAATGACAATGTACCAGATTATTTAAAAAATTACACCGTTTACAATTTAGATATTGGTAGTTTGTTAGCAGGATCTAAGTACAGGGGTGACTTTGAAGAAAAAATACAAGAAATAATAAATGCGTTGAATTCTAAGGAAAAAACAATTTTGTTTATTGACGAAGCACATCAGATGCGTGGAGCAGGTTCTGGCAGTCAAAGCAGCGTTGATTTTTCCAATATGATAAAACCTGCATTAAGTAAAGGTAAAATTAAAGTTATTGCATCAACAACATGGGAAGAATACACGCAGAGTTTTGATAAAGATCGTGCATTAATGCGAAGATTTCAGCGGGTCACCATAGACGAACCTAGTCCAGCAGTAACTAAAGAAATTCTTTTTGGCTTAAAAAACAACTTTGAAATCTTTCACGGTGGTATCATCACTGATGAGGCAATTGAAGCAGCAGTGGATCTATCAGTAAGATATCAGACTGACAAAAAATTACCCGATAAAGCCATTGATCTGATTGATGCTTGCTGTGCAAAAAATAGAATTAAACATACAATGTGGTCAATTGGACGGCAGGATATACTTGGTGCTGTTAGTAAAATAACTAAAATTCCAGTTGATCAGATTGGAGTACAACAAACTACAAACAGTGACGGGGTAAATTTTTTAGAACAATCTATCAAAGAAAAATTGTATGGTCAGGATCGTGCTGTAGATACAGTACTAGAAAAAATTTACGTAAGTAAAGCTGGACTTAAAGCAATAAACAAACCAATTGGTAATTTTTTATTTTTAGGACCAACAGGAACAGGTAAAACTGAACTGGCAAAGTTATTGGCAGAATCTCTCGGCATGAAGTTGTTAAGGTATGACATGAGTGAGTATCAGGAACGTCATGCAGTTGCAAAACTAATTGGAGCCCCACCGGGATATGTTGGTTATGACGATGGCAATCTTGGTGGAGGGTTACTGATATCAGATATAGAAAAAAATCCTAACTGTATAATATTAATGGATGAGATTGAAAAAGCCCACCCAGATGTTAGCAATGTTTTGTTACAAATGATGGACGAAGGATCTATCACTAGTAGTAATGGTAAAAAAGCAGATTGCAGAAATTCAATAATTATATTAACATCTAATCTTGGTGCAGCTGACAATGAAAAAAATACCATAGGTTTTACCTTGGCACTAGAAAAAGAAGGCGAAGATGATCGTGCTGTTAAAGATTTTTTCAGACCTGAATTTAGAAACAGACTTGACGGTATTGTTAAATTCGCCAAACTTGATACATTTAGTATGCGTAAAATTGTTAACAAGTTTATTAATGAACTTAACGAATTATTGTTAGACAAACAGTTGCGTGTAAGACTGACTGAAAATGCAGTAGAAGAATTAGTTAAGAATGGATTTGATAGTAAAATGGGAGCCAGGCCATTGCAAAGGAAAATTAATGAATTAATTAAAGTGCCGTTAAGCAAAAAGATTCTATTTGATAATATCATACCCGGATCAATAATTATAGTTGATTTTAACAATCAATTTGTATTTCAATCAATTGCATCAGATGTACAACACAGAATAGACGAAAATGGATATATCATTTTGGAAGACCCAATCTCCCAATATTCAAACATTACAATCAACTAAACAATTTTATAATCAATATTATTTTAGATTAGATATACATGCACCTGGATGTAAAAGTATTCGTTGTGATGACGTTACAGCCGATATTGATCGTCGTAGAAGATGGATTAGAGACTATCGACGCCAAGGATCATGGTGGAATAAACGTCTAGCTGAATACCTACAACATGCAGACGTTGGTTTTTTATATAGTCTTAAAGACTTGTACTATGAGTATCCTGATGTAAAAATTCGCACAGAAGAACCAAAAGTATCCGTATATTCTACTGATGAATTAGTATTGCAATCTCTAGCTAAATCCTTGGATCCAATGTATCGAGATAATTTGACATCTATAACTGGTCCTGCTAACGAAGAAATAAAGGCGCTTTTAGACAAACACATAGTTTTAGTCAAAACTCCTCCAAAATATAAGTATAGAATTTGGTTGCGAGAAAAACAATTTGATATAGGAATAAGACATCAGGTTCTGGCCTATTTGGACAGTCTCGGAGATTTAGTAAGAATTTCGGACCATTCAAGAGATAATCTTGAAAAGGAATATAATTGGGTCTGGGGTGCCAATTTTTACACAAATGATCGACATGTAGCAACTTTTCTTACCCTAATACATCCAGATTTGATTCGAGAAGTTTCTGAGTTGGTTTGCCTGGACAATAAATATTAATATTATTCAAGGATTGCTCGTATGGCAAAAATACATGAAGAAGTGATCGTAATCACAATCAGTAAACTAGTAAAAGACAGCGACGCAGCAGATACACCTGACCTGGCCAATGCAGAAATTATTGCAGCATTGGGGTCTGTAGCCGAAGAGCTGTTTGGCGGCAGTGTAGTTGTTGAAGTAAGCAAAGCATAATCAATTTAAAAGAGAGAAATCAATGACCAAAAAAATAATTGGAGATAAAGCCTCTACACAGGCAAGCGCAGTGGCAGCAATTAAAGAAGCAGCAGCTAAAAGATCGACTTCTCAGACAAGTCCTCAAGATGCTGTATCTTTGATTAAAGCAGCAGCAGCTAAACAACAAGCTGCTCCACAACAACAAGATGTTCCTTTTGATTTTACAAAATGCCATTTGCATATTGGTATGCCTTGTTATGGAGGTAATGTAAGTGAGCCTACTATGACCTCATTACTACGTTTTATTTTAATGGCTCAACAAGTTGGATTAAATTGGTCATTGGATACTATGGTTAATGAAAGTTTAGTAACCAGAGCTAGGAATAATTTAATGGCTAAAATGATGACCAATCAATCAGCTACGCATTTTATGTTTATCGACGCTGACATTCGTTTTCAGCCAGAAAGTATCCTACAAATGATGGCCTGTAATAAAGAAGTCATTGGCGGATTGTACCCTAAGAAAGCATTACCAGTTAACTATGTTATTAACTTAAAGCGTGAAACTAAAGTACAAGGCGATATCTTTACTGTAGACACCATGGGTACCGGTTTCTTGTTATTTAAACGCGAAGTTTATGAAAAACTATGTGCTGCTCATCCTGAGTGCAAATATGTAGATGATGTTGGTTTAGGTAAACAATATGAGCCCACAATGTACAGTATCTTTGATGTTGCTATTGATGAAAAAGGCCACTATCTGTCAGAGGACTGGTTGTTCTGTCGTAGATGGAGTGCGCAGGGTGGGGAAATCTGGGCACACGGCAAAGTATTGTTAAATCACATCGGTCATTATGAATTTGTAGGCGATCTAAGTAAGATGCCTCAATTTGCACAACCTACTGGTATTGCACCAGAAATCGCAGCTGGTCCGGCCGCTCTGACAGATGCAATAAAAATGGCACAGAAAGTTCCCGGTTAGGAAATCTAAATGGATAAGGAAAATTTACGTTTTAAAATTGGATTAAGCGGCACTTCACAGCTGAAAAGTCCTGAATTTCGAATTTTCATTAATGATAAAGAATATCTACATTCTAAACTAGATATTTCACACAACAAAACTGAATTTTTTGAATTTGACACGGAAGTTTCAGAAGGTGATAATAATTTAGTAATTGAGTTTTTAAACAAAGACAGCGGAGACACGATAAAAAATGATGCAGGTGAAATAGCCTCAGACTTACTTCTAAATATTGATCAAATAGAAATTGACGACATTGATTTAGGAAATCTTATATGGTCTCTCAGTGATTATTATCCATCCTATCCTCAGAATTATGCAGATGAACATAGCCCGCCTGATTTAGTAAAAAATTGCGTAAATCTTGGTTGGAATGGCCGCTGGATACTGCCCTTTCAAAGCCCATTTTACATTTGGTTGTTAGAAAACATATAAGCTAAATATAGCAATAGAATGGTAAACCATGTTTATTGCTAACTTGTTTGAAAATTACATTACAGAGGCTGGGCCGCAACTGGTAGTGCTTTACCCAGGGCGGTTTCAGCCTTTTCATTTAGGCCACAAAGAAGTTTTTGCTAGCCTGCAAAATAAATTTGGCAGAGACAGTGTTTTCATTGCCACTAGCAATAAAACAGAACTACCAAAAAGTCCGTTTAATTTCAGTGATAAAACAGTATTCATGAATGCAGCAGGTATTTCGTCTGATCGCATACTAGAAGTAGCAAGTCCATACAAATTACCCGAACAATTCAATCCCGAAAACACTATTTTTATTGTAGCTGTTGGGGCACCTGATCAAGATAGACTTAAACCAGACAGTGTAAAAAAAGATGGAAATCCTAGTTATTTTAAAACATTTACAAACTTATCCGAATGTACCACTGCTGATAAACATGGGTATGTAATCATTGCCGAAGAAAGACACAAAGTCATTGAATTCAATGGGCAAAAAATAGATGTGAGCCATGGCACACAAAGTCGAGCAGCATGGAATGCTGTACGCAACGATCCCAAACAACGAAGTCAATTTTTACTGCAAATGTATGGGCGAGATGATCCTGAACTAGGACGTATACTTGATAAAATTCCTACAACTGTAAACGAAGAAGCAGCCGGAGTTGGTGTAGTTAAGAACAGTAAAGATCCTAGATATGTCATGGCAACCATGGGCGACAATAACGATGTTACAGCATCAACATTGCCGCAAATGATGGCCGGTTATCATCTCACTAAAAAATATAAAAAATTAAAAGAAGAAATTGATGTACTAAAAGAGAAATGGTCAACAAAATACAAACGTAGTATAAATTGTAACAATCCACGTGGTTTCAGTCAAAGAGCGCATTGCCAGGGCAGAAAGAAACATGGATGATTTTAAACATATAAAAGTTAACGTAGGCTTTCATCAGGCTGATCAAGCTATATATAGAATCTATGTTGACACAGATTTAATAACAGAAAGAACATTCGCATGGCCGGGTTATAAAACTTTTATACGAGAAAATTTAATTTGTACGCTAGAACCAGGCAATCACACACTAACTGTTGAAAATTGTAGCAGAGTAGGTTATTTTGAGCTATCTAATTTTTCCCTAGATGGTAACAATAATTGTGTACTTACAATCCAACCAATTGACAATCATACTGGTAGAGTTCTTACCTTCCAAGTTAATTAATAAATACATGATAAATGGAATAAAATATGAAACCAACAGAATTTATAGTAGAAAATAGCGTCATAGCACAAGAAGCAGATGACATGCATCGTGACCACGAAGTACAAATGGCTCGTAGTCAATTATATAGTGCAGCACAGGCAGCTATTCAAATTCATAAACTGCTTAAAAATGTAAGTGAAATGGAAGGACTAGAAGGTTGGGTGCAAACTAAAATTGCAGTAGCCAGTGAGTATTTAGAAAGTGTTCAAGATTATCTAAAGTACGAAGCGATAAGTCAAGAATCAGAAATGATGCCATTTGCCGAAGCAGCAGCAGACTATGCATTGAACGAATTAATCTCTAAAAAAGTCAAAGAACAATCACCGGCACTACCTGCCGAACCCACAGGACATGGGCAATTAACAAACAAAGTGCTACCCGGTGGCCAACAGGTGACTTTTGATCCGGCTACTGGCAGTAAAACATCGTATGGAGCACAAGGCACAACTACATATGATGCAACTGGTAAGGCGAAAGAATATTCAGCACCAGACCTTGGTGGACTATCTCGCAAAACCAATTTAGACACAGGTGAAAAAACTACCACTTTATATACAGGTGATATGGCAGCTTCAACCACACCTCGAAGAGATCAAAGCACAGTAAAAACTGCCATGGCTAGAGTTGGCCCGGCGACTGTTGATATGGCACAAGGTATTGGTTTTGGAGGTGCGGGCAAAGACGTTCAACAAGGTGGCAACCAAGTTGTAAGTATTACTAATCCTGCAGGTAAAACGCAGAGCTTTGCGGGTAGAGTTCCTAGTTCACAAGAAATTGGCAGCTCATTAAATGAGAAAAGTAAAAAATTAAAAGAGACTGCATCAGCTGGTGCTAGTGGTGCTGGTAATATTGCTACATCAATGGCAGGTCCTGCACACAAGCGATCATCTGGTGTACCAAAAAAATTAGGTAACAGTCACAAGCCAAAGCGTGTTGAAGTAGGTAAAGGTGTTTACTGATGAGTACCATGCGTGACCTATTAGAAAAAATAGCATTTGCCGGACAGGCTGTAGGACAACGACCAGGTGACCAAGTGCGTGGCAGTGAGCCTATGCCACGTAAAGGTGGCGGCAAAAAACATCCATATGCGGGTAGACTGGTAGGCGGCGGAGCAGCAGAAAGTGTTGAAGAAGACCTGGAAGAAAGTCTACGTCGCCAATTCATGGAATACGGAGCTCAAGGCTCTGCCATTGGCAACGATAGTGCAGTCACTAACGCAGATAGAGTTATGCGAGCACAGGAAAAAATAGCAGGTAAGCAAAATACCATGGCACAATTGTCCGGTCTGGGCAATGAATTAAAAGGTGCACGAGCACAACTTTCACAGCTAAACAGATCCATGCCACAAGGTGCCAGTCCTGCCGAAAAAGCAGCAGCTCTACGTGATATTCAATCACAAAAAATAGGCATTCAATCGCAGATAAAAGGTCTAGCTTCGCAGATTGCAGACTTGAGATCACAATCATTTTAGAGATAGAAAATGTTACTTTCCGAATTTATAAATTTAGAAGAAAAACCCGGATGCAATATGACTGAATCAGGTCGTGCCTGTGCTGTTCATGGGTTAACAGAATGTCCTGGTTACAAAATGATTGAAGGTTCTGCCAGAGAAAAATTATACAAACGTCATCAAGAATTACGTAAAAAATCTGGCTTGCCTGATCCTGAATACTACCAAGAATTAAAGGCCAGTTATGACTTACCAGACGAAGAAAGACTGGCTCGTGTAAAAGAAATAAAGAAAAAATACAATGTAAACGAAGGCGGTCCATTCAGCTACGGTTCCAAGAAGCCTCGTAAGGGTAGTGTGGCAGATCTTGCTGCCAAGAAGCGTCGAGAACAAGAACGCGGTAAGCAGCCTATAGAGCCCAAAGACCATATGGTTGGCGTTGCTCTTGTCAAGAAAGATGTGGCGGAAGGTAAAAAACCAGACTACAATTTTGACATAGAAGATATTAAAAAACTAGAACAAGTAAGAGATCTAGAAACATTAAAAACACTGGCACTACAATTAATCAGTAAGCCAAGTGCCAAACCAATGAAACCAGAAAAAGTAGAATGGTTTAAATCAGCACTTGAAAGAATGGACAGCCCACTTAAGGTTATAAAATTAATGTATGATTTATTACTCAGTGGCGAAGGACACAGTGTCATTGGTAGTCGCAAAAGTATGAATCCAAACACATATCGTCAAAGATTCAGCGAAGATCAAGTAACCAACGAGGACGTAGAAAAATATCTAGAAGAAATGCAACGAGCAGGCTATGAAGTT
>SXGQ01591496.1_pt1 | contig 36145 bp, 41 predicted proteins | sample 3178371 | NCBI WGS metagenome assembly SXGQ01 (sample SAMN11356859, study PRJNA531348) | freshwater metagenome | isolation source: freshwater sample F1-20 | place: China: Fuxian Lake, Yuxi | collected 2017-12-25 | reverse complement strand
TCAAGATACGTGGGTCCTCCATAGCGACAGTGTGCTAAGCCGCTCATGGGACCTTAATAAGTTTAAGATACCCTTCGGTACACCTGGATGCGATAATGCAGTCTTAGTAGAGTTCTTAAGAAATAAATTCCGTATTGTGAACCCTGCTATGTCTCTCAGAACGATGCACGTTCATAAGAGTCAGATTCGTACATATGATCCTCTAGATATCGTGGATCGCCCAATATATATGCATGTAGATCCCACGGGGATACACGAGTTGAATCCACTGCTTGACTGGTCTAGTTGGACATCAAAGGTGATTGTTCATAAACCTATGGACCGGCCGCTAAAGGCTACCACGCCCAAGACCCTAGGAATGTTCTGTTCTCAGATAAATCGTGAATCAGATTTCACATGGACCGTAGCAGGCCCTAACACGTATGTTACACCTGCATTTCAAGATAACGAGATTGATCTAGAAGGTGGTGGTTTTGTAAGTTGTAACGGGTTAGCCTATACATATAGTGATCTCTGTGTTGGGAAAACGGAAATACAAAAGACGCTTTGGTCTGAGAATCAAGTAAGCCATTTGATGCCAGCCCAGATGACAAGCGCAATGATGTGCTTTCCTTTGGAAGAAGATTGGTTAGAAAGCCCCGCCCTCTATACCTTGTACTACCTGTCACGCGTTATCAAGCAGCATCAAGAGACCCCTGAGGCATCATTCTGGTGTAGAAGAACTAGTGATTTGCTACCCGCATTCCGTCTATTCAATTGGAATGAGAAGAGGGGTCACTTGCTTCATTTTAGCAAGGATACCCAGGCATTTTCACAAAAAATTGTTGGACGCACAGCCCACGGTGTGCGGATTATGCCTCGTGACATTGAGGCACTCCGTTCCAATATATTCGGTGGATGGGCCACTACACCTATTACAGAACCAAAGCCTATTCTAGTACTTGTTGCTGATGAGGCACATATCAAGGGCGACCTGTTAGAAATGCTAGAGAAGTATGTAGAAGCAAATGAATATGAGATCAAGGTTATCTATGCTAACGCCGATGCCAGTAAATGGGCCGAAGCCCTTTCAGGAGCTTCGCGTGTGATTCTGAGCACTTCTGTAAAACATGTCAAGGTACCCACGTGGGCCTGGATGTGGCTGGCTCCTGTGGGCTGCGCTATTCTAGAGCTACAGGAAGAACGTGAGCCTTCGGATTCACTTGTGCATTTGTGTGCGGCAGCTGGCTTGGACTGGACTCTACTGCAGTACCCTAGGGCCACACCTGAGGGATTCAAGAAGATTATCATGAAAGAAGTGGAAAAGTGGTTTCAGCCCCAGCCTCAGGAGCAGCCAGCGGCGGTCACCCTGCCCCGCGTACTTGTACCACCAAAGACAATGAAGTTCGGCTTTTTCGGCCACAAGGGTGACTCATTCCGCGAGCTTGTAGATATGTGGGCTGAGCGTGGCTATGTTGAGCAAGTGGAAGACCCTATTATAACCCAGTGTTGGCTGGGTGGCGTCGGTAAGACCTTGCTATATGACCGGCCCACGTGGAATTGGCTAGAAAAGGCTGGCGAGGCTGAGCAGAAATATGTGTGGTGTTTGGCTGGAAATCCCGATGCGAATGAAAAACCCGATGCCAAGCCATGGATTTTCTGGCCAAGGAGGCCCAGGCTCGTGGAGAAACAAGCTCAGATAGAGAGGGACTATAATGACAGAACTGATCGCATAGTATTTTATGGACGTGTTGAGAATGACGTACAGGGAAAGTTTCGCCAAGATGTATCCGGTTGGAAAGAACTGTGCGACAAATTCTCTATGCCGGTTGGCGCCAAAGAACCGTATGCGCTAGGGCCTGAAGAGTATCTAGTTGCCCTACAAAATGCTAAATACGGTCTTTGTCTGAGAGGCTATGGTCCAAAGTGCAATCGTGAGATTGAACTTCTAGCCATGGGTACTGTACCAATCGTAACACCCGGTGTTGATATTACAGGGTATATAGAGCCTCTCATAGATGGCCTACATGTGATTTGTGCCTCTAGTCCTCAAGATGCTACCGCAAAAATCGCGGCAATTACAGAGGATAAATGGACAGCCATGTCTAAGGAGGCTAAGGCATGGTGGCAGCGGAATGCAAGTGCAGAAGGGTCGTGGCAACGGACTGCAGAATATAACTAGTATACAATTAGATAATGAGGCCACTATTTTCCGATAGCTGGAATTCACAGTGGCATTTTATATTTGGTATGATTGCTGCAAAATATAATATAGTATTGATTCTTTTCTTGGGATATGAAATATTTAAACATCGTACTATTTCACAGTCATATGCGAGTATAACAGAGTTTTTTATTGGCTTTATATTTGCTAAGATACTTTATATATATTTTACCTATTAAGTGTAATATTTCGTCACTTGGCTCAGCGCAGCAAACCCTTAGGGAGTACTTAGCGTGAACTGCTTAATTTAAGCACTCTACGGTATCAAAAGTTATCACGTTTATCTATATGTCCATCAAAGCGAACTCTTTGAAAATTAAATTTAACACGCCTTATAGATATTTTATTATTAAGTATTATTTTTCCAATTATCTTTTCAGAATGCAGAGGTTGTTTTTTACTAAGTTCTAACAACTGTGTAAAAACTTCACCATATATTTTATATGTATTTAAATTTGTTATAGAAAATCGGTCATTAAACTTCGTAATATTGTCTAAATGGAAATTTGGTATAACTATAGAATGGTCATCAATTAAATAAAACCATTCTATTCTAAATTTATCTAAATAAAGACAGTCTGGTCTCATAAATAATATGTATTTATAATTATTCTTTGTCTCCTCTATCATTTTTGTCACTTTTAACTTGGAATATTGGGCTAATATGAAATTGTCTACAGAAATATATTGCGTATTCCATGGATCTTTATGTGTTCTATATAATGACATATTTATATTTTGTTTTATTTCCTCTTGATTATCTATTTCTATATAGTGTGCATTTAATAACTTATATTCCTCGTTATCTATATCACTATCATTTACAACTTCCCCTGTCCTTATATTTTTATAATTTGTTAAATGAAAGGTATGTATAAATATATGATATTCTATATTTTTTTCTTTAAAGATATCAAAGATTTTTTCATTTATTGATTTAATAGTATGCTTTAAACTTCTTGTTATTCCGAAAAATCCTATTGCAATTAACATAATATTTATCTATATTTTATGAAAAAGTTAATTTAAGCACTCTACGGTTTCATACCTAGCCGAAGCTTACCCCACCGAACAATCTTTTTGAGTTTATCCTCACCTATAGACTGATTATATCCACGAATATCAAATAAACTCCCACTAAAGAGCTCAGCCTTGTTTTCATATTGAGAAGACGCATCTAACCAATTTGATTTTCCTAGATAATTATTGCTAGTTAATGATGATTGTGGTAAATGGCCTTCTGGATCCTCTGCCATCAATTCTCCATTTATCCAGATTTGCAAAGCCGGTCTTACTCCATCACCCGACGCGGTTGTGATACATATATGTGTCCATTCTTTCAACTTAATACCACCCTGTACCTTCATGTGCTGCATTCGCAATTTCCCATTCCAGACTTCATATAATAGTGTGGCCGTTTCACCACCTGCTCCTTTCGCCTCTGCTTGTGGGGGTGGAACGGGTTTCAGATTTCTAGGTAAAATAGGTGCCTGATATGGCTTCTCATTTACGTTAGCAGATGTTGTCAACATAAGTTCTATTGGCCTCATGGTCGGCACAAATTGTGCTCCCGAGGGAAAATCTGGAACCACCTTATTTAAATCAATGCTTTCACATGCGCTTTTTCGTATAGATGAACCCTTCTCTATTGTACCATCTCCGCGTCCTAAAATGCCAATGAATACATTGTCCATTCCAGGACCAGACCCAAAATCTAAGAAGTGCATGTTATTACGGAACTCATCACAATATACCCACATGGACATAGCCCGCATAGTTGTAAGAGTTATCTTTTTGCCAAAACTCATATCGGTAGAATCACCAAGACGCATAAACTGGTCCATACCATTAAAGTGTACCCCGCGTGTTATTTGAACACGTTCATCCAAATTAGTTAGTCGGTTTTCGCTTCCATCCAAAAGCTGAGACGGCAGCGGCTTTACTTCTGCTTCTTCAATACTCATATTACCGGCGGTAAACATGGTTAAATTTTCAGCATAATCTTTCATATCATCTATGAACCGAAACCAGAACATAATACCCTGATAAAATTCCAAGATATCCGCCATATCCTTCGGAGGATCCGGATCAAATTTCATAACTGTATCAAATTCGGTATTCAAAGCCCGGTAACAACGGGCTTCCCAAGAACTGGCCGACATTTTTATAATTGCACAATAATCGGCTTTTCCATCACCTGTAGTATCACGCATATAGTCATCACGGCTTGTTCTGAATCCATCCTTAATATAAGCGGTTCTATAGGATATAGATGACAGATTTTCCGTACCAGCTAAGGCGCATGCGAAAAATTTTGCATCTTCTTTGGAGCCTTTGGGTATTACCATTCTACAAAAATCGTGTTTTACACCTAACCCCTGAACGTCTACATACCCCCGAACATTGCGTTTATCTTGTACATACCCGGCTTCCTCTGTATCAAAGGAAATATCTCCCCGACGAGGAAAGTATCCAGCTAAAAACGGGTTATCAGTTGCATTCACTACAAATCCCTCTAAAGACGGTAAATATGAAAGGGGTTTAGTAATATCTGCCACTAGCGTGATGATTAAGACAACTATACACACATATAAGAGTATATCCCAACTCATCTCCTATTCGGTACGGGGTTTTTCAAATGGAAGATACTCTCGCAGAAGAGTAGAATGAAGGGGGGGTTCTTAAGAGGTCAAGGTACATACGGGTGTGTTTTTCAACCAGCACTTTTGTGCCGTGGTTCTAAAAATCCAACAGATCCAAACAAGGTAGGTAAGATAACCAGTTATGAGGATGCCAAAAATGAACTTAAAATCGGGAAATACCTCCGTACAATTGATGGTTATGAAAACTATGTAATTCCAGCGGAATCTGACTCCTGTATTCCTAGAGCGAAGTCCAAACAGGTGGATAAAGATATAGATAAGTGCAAGTTTTCAGATGATTTACATTTGAATAAAACTGTTCAGATTATCATGCCTTGGGGCGGGGTATCTCTAAATCGGATTCCTCTAGATCCTTCAAATTTCAACTTTTTCAAGTTCATGGAGGATATATTAGCGGCAGGCACGTTTTTACTCCTGAATAATGTATGCCATTTTGATATTAGCAGTCTGAATGTGCTGGTCAACAATAGGGCCCAAACACGATTCATTGATTTTGGATTTTCCTTTCGGCCAGAACAAATGACGCTTGAGACACTAAATCTTCGGTGGAGAGAGATAGACTATGAATATGATACAGAAACTCCAGAAGTTACACTCATGCTAACATCACACCAAAGTGGGGATTTGTATAAGGCGATGAAGGGACTACAAGAAAAGAAGCCTGCCGTACAATTATTACAGGATATCTGCGGTATTTCACCTGAAAAGTGGGTACGGGAATTAAATATGTGGACAAAAAGCTCATACAGCTTTCAACAACATAACTGGTTAGATTGTTGGAAGACATATTGGCCGGGATTTGACGCCTGGGGGATTGGCGCCATGTTATTAAATATTTTAGAGGTTCAATTACAGTTTGCAGCATTTAGAAATTCAGAGCAATGGGCAACAAAAGGCCTTCTGATAAAGACAATTCTGGTGAATCTCTGTCGTGGTCATCCAGCATATAGAATAGACGCCGCAGAAGCATTAAATGCCCTAACAAATGGAAAACACCCACTTATTGCATTTAGGCCTTTTGCGCCCGTTTCTGACGCCGCGTCTGATAGTAGCGCTGCACCAGTGAACGGCTACGAGTGGATCCAGCAGAAGAAGGCCGTTCGGAAGGAGTTTTCATCTTAATACCCCCACCCCTGGCGATTTTGGCCATGTGCAACTTCTTCCCCCTGGGAACACAAAAATACCCGCAAAAGTCTGTATACATTAGCGGATCTTCCTTATTTTTATATAAATAAAGGGCTCTGTCAGGACGTATAATCGGCCGGTCAGAGGCATCTACACGCTTTACCGATAATGAACCTGGCTTATGAGACCAGTATCCATCTCTGTCCTGTCGCAAAAAGTGATAGTCCCGCTTCGGATCAACTATTAAGGCAATCTTGCTTGTACCATTTGGACACCTGTATTCAAAATGTGTGGCTTCTACAAGAGGATTATCTCCCCATAGACGTGATACCATGTCACCGCACCCCTTTTCTTTCTGATCCGCAAACCGCTTGTATCCCGCCTCATATCCAGGTTGAGGAAACCCTACATTACACTGTGGGTCCTCCTTACAGTCTTTTACCATTTTAGGGTCAATTGTATCAATTGCATATGCAAAACAGTTGTGACTATCTTTCAATGACTCATTATTATTCCATTTATCCATATCTAGGACTGGTTCAAATCCGCTAGTGGGACTCATCCTACATCTGCATCGCCGTGTATTACGCCCTTTATAGCTGCACGCGTGATAGGAGCACCAAGGCCTATTAGGTAGCGGTGGCCTAGTACAGTTCATATCACACTGGCAAATTGGACTCGTTGGGAGTTTTTGGAACTGTGGGAGGATTCTTCCCATCTACTCTAGGCTCTAATACAATTGGCTTTGCAGAAGATTCTAAATCGTCTAACCAGCCCTCTAATACTTTGCGTTTTTCTGTCGGAAAGGCTGCTAATACGCCCTGTTTAATGTCTGGTGTTTGGGTGGGGGCCATGGAATTATGACTTGCCGTATTACTTACACCAGATGTATCAGTAAATTTCCAATATTCTTCTTCCACCTGCCGCATTTTGATCTTTTCAGTCATATGAAAGAATGCCAGAAATTGGTTTTCATGTGTCGGGACTGTTGGGGTATCTTTAGGGCAATACCTTCCAGATAGGCCCATATATTGCCACCCTTCTGACTTTAGCAGCTCAAAACTCGTATAAATAAAATAATATTTTTTATCAAGCTTAAAAAGTGTCATTAAACCATTACAAAGTGTAACAAGAATAGATATTATCCATGTAACCCAGTAAATCTGAGTTTGATAGCTACTGTTTTGAATAGAAAGAAATGCTGGTACTAAGATACTACCAACCGTCATAATAACGCGTGAAGTATAAAACATGCATGAAAGGCGGTTTGCGCGAATTTGGAAATTATCCAGAAGACTTAGATATCTATCCTGCAACACCCGCTTTTTATACGGTTCTATTTGTAAATTTTCTATCATTTCAGATATCTTTTGCATTTCTTCTGTTCGTTTCGCCATCTATTTCTACTATTTAGCCGTCTAAAATGTATTAGACAAATATAATTAATGTCTATACAAACAGTTATACAAGCCGCACTTGACTCAGATGGCGGTGCTCTCATTGGAAGAAATGGCACCATAGAGCTAGAGCAGATGATTGCAGTAAGCCCATACAGGCTACAAATTCTAGAGAGTAATGCAGGCATATTTCCAATTGCAGTACATAGCCACTTTTATGAATGGCAGCGACAGTCTATTGAGGCAACTAAATCTGCAGATGTTCTAGCGACAGGTTGGTATGAACCTCTCAGGGAAGCCGAAGAAGCGGCCTTAGAAAGGTGGCAAGTAAGGGCTACGCGGATATCTCTCAGGGCGATTGAACCATATTATGTAGAGCCTGAAGAGCAGTGGACCAGACTTCTAGAGGGTCATTCGGTTGCAGTGGTCACTAGTTTTACTAAGACGGCAAAAGAGCAAATACAAAAGGGCTCAAAAGCAATATGGGGCTCTAGAGGTGTTTTACCCGAAAATGTGGAATGGCACTGGATACAAACCGGCTACCCAAGATCTATCGCAAAGGGTTCACACGATGTAGAATGGCCTTCATATATACATAGCTGGTCGCAGGCTGCCGAATACGTAGTTGGAGAAGTGATTAAATCTGGTGCCCGATTTGCCTTGATAGGATGTGGAGGACTAGGTATGCCAATTGCTAAAATGCTAAAACAGCGGGGCATCATAACGATAGTTATGGGCGGAGCAATTCAGGTGCTTTTTGGAATAAAAGGTCGGCGCTGGGCGAATCACCCTATAATCTCCACATTTTGGAATGATGCGTGGGTATGGCCTTCAAAGGAGGAAATACCTGGTGCGGCCGCAACCATAGAAGGCGGCTGCTACTGGGTGTAAAAGTTGAATGCGTTTTGGCGTGTGATTTTTGTACACAAATGTCAACCGTGGCCCCCAAAAAGCGCGTATACAAGAAGAAGGCCGCTGCTGCGATAGTCCAGGAAGTACCCGCTAATACGATTGTTGCCTTAGCGCCCGCTGCTGCCGCTGCAGCCGCCGCCGAAGATACACGGCCAAAATGCAATATTTGCGATGAGGTATATAACCGCATGGCAAATACGGAGGTTAAGTGTAATCTATGCCAAGTGAGTTCCTGTCGTAAATGCATTCAGACATTCTTGGTTACTACAACCAATGACCCCCACTGTATGCACTGCAATAAGGCGTGGGAGCGCGAATTTATTGACGATAACTTGACTGCTACTTATCGCATGAACGACTATAAGAAGCATCGTGAAAACATCTTGCTTGACCGAGAGATTGCCCTCATGCCAGCAACACAGTACAGAGCAGAGCAAATTAAAGAGGCTGAAAAACTACATGCAGAAATGATGCCCCCGCTTGATGCTCAACTAAAGGAGCTGTACGAGGAGTCAAGTGCTGTGGCGAAGAAAATTAACGCCATTTATATTCTTCGTAGTGACACCCTTCATCAGATCCGCCTTCTTCGGACAGGTCAAACCAAGAAGGTTAAGACAGAAGTAAATTTCGTGCGCAAGTGCCCCGATGGAGACTGTCGTGGGTTTCTAAGTACCGCCTGGAAATGTGGCTTGTGCTCCAAGTGGGCATGCCCAGAATGTCATGAAATTAAGGGTGACACCCGCGATATTGCTCACGAGTGCAAGCCCGAAAATGTCGCCACGGCCAAGCTACTCGCCAAAGACAGCCGACCCTGTCCTGGATGTGGTGTAGTGATCTGCAAGATTGATGGTTGCGATCAGATGTGGTGTTCTCAGTGTCACACGGCCTTCTCTTGGCGTACTGGCCAAAAGGAGACCGGCGTGGTTCACAATCCGCACTTCTACGAGTGGCAGCGGAGGATGAATAATGGTGTTGCTCCGCGTGTAGGAGGTGATGTGGCCTGTGGTGGTGTCCCCAACTATCATGAGCTGCGTAATACTATTCGTGCGATGAATCCTACAGATATCACAAATCTCCTAAACTTTCATCGTATTGTGCAACACGTACAGGCAGTTGAAATTGCCCGATTCCACAACGTCTTTAATGAGGCTGACAATGAAGATATGCGTATTAGCTACTTGCTGGGTAATGTATCGGCGGATGACCTGAAGATTGAGATCCAGAAGCGAGAGAAGAAGCGTGAGAAGGAGCGGGCGCAGCGTCGTGCCTATGAGGTGCTCGTGCAAGGTGGAACAGACCTGCTGCGTCGTATCATGGCAGAGACGACGGTTCAGGGTAAGAAGGCTATTACAGAAGAGATTGATGCGCTCCGAGTCTACATCAATGAGTTACTGGCAAAAATTAACGAGCGTCTCAAGCTTTCGGTACCTCAATACACAAATACTTGGGTCACAGTCTATCCATTTAGCCCGTCTGCAAAGAAGGCTGAGGCACTAAAGAAAGAGCAAGCAGCTGCAGCAGCAGCGGCTAAGGAGACGGCCAAGCAAACACTAGAGACACCGCAGGCTCCGCAAACCACGGTCTAAACCTTATCTAGCTTAGGACCAGTTACGAATACACCAAGGCGTTCTGAATTCCCACCCCATGGATCATAGCAAACCCGTTCCTTTACACGGGTTAGATCCAAATGCGACGCCAAGCAATAAATGGATGACTCAATCATATGCAGTTCATCGGCCCTCTCCAGTAAAAAGGTGTAATCCAGAACTGGCTTATTTACAACTTGCTCGGCGAGTTCCCACTCGTTAGGATGCATATCCTTAGAATATGAATTTTTATTCAAGTCAAGGATAAGTCTTGTTTCGCCGCGCTTTCTAAGAAGATCTACAATAGGAAGTCTCTGAACAGAAGATTCCTCGTGTACCACGATATAGGGGCAGTCATAGAGTCTAGAAAGCGCAAGTGCCTCATCTGTTCTGGGCACATGGAAATAGATATTCCGTACCTCATGTGGTATACCAATATCATCATAAAATGACTCTGGCAGATTATAGAGCACAGGGGGCTCCCTATCAGAAAATCCACCACAGCCAAGGACTGTATAGCCCTGGCTAGAAAATGAGTGCTTTTTGAGATGCCATGGGTGCAGATCTATGTCATCCTCAATTAAATACAGTTTAATAGTCGGGTCATCTGCATACATAGCCTTTGCATTTTTCTCATAGCGCCGCTTACATACAACCAAGACTTCATCGTAGTCAGTAGCTAGATACCGAACAGCCCCATTCATCCAATACATGTCGCCAAGGCCGAGGTGGCTATATATAATAACTTTCTTAAGATCATAGCCCTTCTGCTCCCTTAGACTTGAATTGGCCGCCGTGTTGATTTTCGCCTTTACACGATAGCGGCGGTCATTTTCAATCAGAATAGTACGACATATATTCGCACCCTCCTCCTTTGAAGTCTCCTTATGGTGAAATTTATCCTGCAGTTCCCAGAGGCCGAGATTAATCTGATATAAAATTCTGTAATAGTACTTATGCTTTTCAACATGGGAATTTAAATTTTCAAAAAGCACATTAAACTCCTTTTGTACATCATTGCGGCGCTCATCTGAAATTTTCGTAAGTTTGATGTGAAGAATCGTAAGTTTATCAATCGCTTCACCAAGGCTCACAGGGAGGCTAATTTGGCTCATCTTATTAAAAAGAGAGGGGTCGCTTTAGACCTATTAATTATTTATTTTGATTCTATAATAGAATGATAACTCCTACTGGTGGAAATGTACCTCCAGGTATCGCTCTAACAGGTGGGCGTATGAGAACTCGTCGCAATAGACGTAATAAGCGTAAGACGCGCAGACAGCATAAACGCAGACGCACATAATTAAGCATATGGCACAAGTGGTTGTTGTTCGTGTAGGCAACCCCATTCATAATTGGGATACAAAATGGAGCAGTCCCGAGATTCACAATCTTGCAAATAATCAGACTATTCGGAATTTGTATGTAGAGCAGTACCCACTTATTGTAATATTTGTAGGTACTGGTGATATCCCATTATGCATGGCAAGTGTTGAGACCGTAAGACCCCGTAGCGCCATACATGATGCTGATTACCCTGTTGGGAATGTACAAGGACTATATCAGACTTTTTTTACCTTTCGGCGCAAATACCCTTTAACCGCTGCAGGGAGGCAATTGATACAGCCTATTTTGGATTATATTCGGTTTACACCTGGTCAACAGCTACATATTGCTCATCTTAGTGCATTAAATGCTATAGCGCTTCATACAATAAATACTGTTAATTTCAATTAAACGAGGTGCGCTATAAAATAAAATTATAACCCGGCAAACCTCTTAGAACTATTCCATGTCTTCTTGGATTCGTGGCGCTAAAACATACGCCAAGCGGACTATGACTGTGCCATTTTATTATGATATAACCCAGAGTAAAAATATAGCCAGTACATTCTTGGAATTGCTGGGGGCCTTTATTTACAGTCGTAAACAAAATGAGAATTGCACTATTTATGATCCGAATGGTCTAATAAATGACACTCTTCGGTATAATCCCGGAATAAAAATGGTAAAAGAGCTGCCAGAAAACACAAATCAGATTAGCCTTGCGTCGCTTATAAATACCAGTAAGACAATGAAATTCCCCGAGATTCAACAACATGCATCTAGTATCTTTCAATACATGCCGGCATTTAACTCATCCATCTTACAGGTTATACAAAAGGCATCTATACGTGCAGTCTTTGATATTGCGCTTCACTTAACTGCCAATGAATCTGGTAATGTAGATCTAGCATACTATGTAAATGTAGTAAGGGATTACCAGAAAAGAGTAAAAAAGGCGAACTTGTCAATTTATATAATGGCGGATTCTTTCCAACTGGTTACACAGTTTCAGAAGGCGGGTGATAATGGTTGGAATGTAGTCAGTTTAAGCAAGTTTCCTGTAACAAATCCCTCAGATTTGTTGTTTCAGGAAATGGCTGAGGTCCAAATCTTTGCTGTTGTACCTGCTGCCGTCTTAGACTTTAGTCATTCCATAGACCGGTTCATATTTTTAATGCAAAGAAACCCCAAGGGATATGCCTATATGAGAGAAGTAAAGAATAGGGAGTGGGCAATAGACTATGTAGAGCCCCCACGGCCAGTTCAAGTGCCTCTGGCTGTACCTGTGGCTGCGCCTGTACCTGTGCCCGTGGCTGTGGCTCCGCCTGTGCCTGTGCCTGTGGCTCCGCCTGTGCCCGTGGCTGCGCCTGTGCCTATTCCTATACCCGCAAGTGTATCCATGGATATAAATGATTATATCCCCGAAATGTTACAACCCCTATGAATAGCCTAAATACAGACAGTTAACTAAATATAGAATGGACGATCTTTATTTTGCATCAGGCCCACCGCTAAAAATTAGTGATACGGTAAATAACAAGGACCCCGTACTATTATCGGTTGTAATTATAGCATCTTTTATACAAATTATGTATATTTATTACATCATGCGTCTAAGTTGCCAACGAAGGTAGATTTTTTAGAGATGTAAGCGTGTAAGTTTTGGCAGAATTTCCTCATGATATGATTTATTAAATGATATTAAACTATCTTTAAAATTGATTCCTGGCCGAAATGCAATAGGCCTTATATTTTGAATATATTGAACAGCCTGGTTCCAGCTCATACCATTTTTTGCAATCAAATACATAGCCATAATTGCTGCAGAGCGTTGCATACCAGCCGCACAGTGAACTAATATATTATTACCGGCATTTTGCTCCTTCATTAAATTATACAGTATCTCATGAGACCAGAGTGTCATATTGCGAATTTCTTCTGCCTCTAAATTATCATTTACCGGAATACGGTATTGCTTTTTAATGGTAGGCGAAAATGGTAAGTCTTTTGTTGCATTGAATACTACTGAGATTTGCTTTTCCGCTAACCATCTATCATTAAGAGCCGCCCTCCTGTTACCCAACCAAATGCCCGGAACAATTTCGTGTGCGTCTGGTATGTTCATTATCCTGATTAATTCCACTAGTAAAAATGAAGCCAATTCCCGTATATAGGGCGGGCAACAACAATGAAAATACCGAAGGAAGCGCTTACCCTCCATATCTATCAGTATGAAGAAGTGGTTTGTGCATTTAAATGGGCGATAATTACCCATAATTGTAGAGAGGCTGTATTTTGGGGCCTTGAGCTGTACGATAGCGGTATGATGGAAGATGTATTTGAAGTCTTGGTTTCCATATGGATAGAACACATCGGATTCGGAAAGCATTGTTTGACAACTCTGTATGATATACTAGGTTGCCAACAATCAGATGAGTTAGATCGGGATACCTGGATAAAGCACGTCTATTGCTGGTCTAATCTGCGAACAATGGATTCAACCGGTTTTCAGATTCTTGTCCGGGGCGCTTTGATTTCAAAAATATGGACACCATCTTTCAAACATGCCAAGGCATATGATAGCCTAGATGGGGCTTTAACTGACTGTTTGAAACGGGGCAAGCTCTTAGAGGCCTGGTCTATTGCTAGAGGCATTTCTTCAGATGTACTGTGGAAGGTGCTACGAGAGCGATGTGAGGCGCTTAACCGCCTACAGGTCTTTGAGACTATAAAGGCACTAGATGTGCCCGATTGCCTACGTAGATGCGCGTGTATGATCTTAGCAACTATCTCTGATGCGATATTGGTGAGCTCTTTAGAGCCACTTAATTTGACAGATGTACCAAGTGAAATTCAATCTATGGTTGATGATTTGGATTCTGAGCTATCTCTGAGGCGGCGCAGGGTATTCAAGATACGACCTGAATCTATTGTAGGCTGTGCGCGAACGGTTTTACCCAGCAATAAATCCAACTTTAAAGATATTGAGCTTGACCTAGAAGAAAACCTGATGCGGTCACCTTGTTGGCAAGTCATCCTAGAGGAATACATGGAGCCTGATTATACGTGGAAGAGCGACTTCTACAAGGAAATGTTCTACAAGTCGTACTTTCCTCATTGCGTAGATGACATACCTGATGAGTGGTCTTTGAAAGACAAGGAGCAATCACATGGGAGAGGTCTAGGAAAAACGGCCCAATTAGCCACATATCAGTACATCAATAATATGCTCCGAAACAAGTCATGCATCGGAGTATATTCTTCCATTCAACACGTGATGAGTAGCCCGCTCAATTCTCTTGATTGGGATTCTATATATGATGAGTTGCATGCAGAATGCAAGGCGCCGCTAGAAGCGAAGCTGCCCATGCAACCTAGTAAAAAAGTGTTTGAACTAATGTAATTACTCTTCTAGTACCGTCAAGTGCCGAAGTTAAGTACTCTTAATGTTGCACTCGCTTTGCGAGTGCTAACCTATTAAGTGTCATATTTCGGTACTTGACAGTACCCTTAGGGAGTACTTAAATTAAGTACTCCACGGTACTTTGGCATCATAAATAATAAGGCTAAGACAACCGCGATTGGAACCGTGAAACCATCTGGTTCGTTCCATCGTTTCTCTTTCTGTATACTTCACATTCGCACAGGTACATTCATCTTGTGTAAAGGCTCGGCGCACCGCATGTTTTACGTGCTCTGACTTCGTATATATGGTTATTTTTATATCCTCTAGAGACCCACCCAGTGACGTAGACCATTTTTCATCGGGATAACGACGATCCTCCTCTGCGTCTTTGAGATACATATAAAGATTACGATTTTCCCTCATGTCCGATTTATCATGCAAGCCCTCAATAATACTCATTATATACTCAAAGTCGCGCTTCAAACTATACTTGTCAACAGGGGATAGGGCAGGAGAAAGATGCTGTATTTGTTGTTCTATATCCCACATTTCACTTTGAAGTTTATCTGAGGTGTTGCTTAACTCATATGCCTTATCATCATATACCTTCTTTTCGTTCAGGATGGCGTCATGTGTCTCTTTGAGCGCCGCGAGTTTCGCACGAAGTTCCTCCATTGTGTGAGTTGCAAATTAACAAGGCAACTATCAATTTTTATGGACCGTCTAAAATTTTCTCAGATATTCTAGATAATGCCCGAGACCTACACTATAAACCCGCTTTCCAAGGAATCAGATAAAAAAGATAAAGAATATGACATAACCAAAGAGGAGCCCGAAGCAGCTCGTGATATGGCAATGTGTTGTCTTACCTACATTTTATGCTGCATACCAGTTCTCTTAGGATCTGCAAGATAGGCCTCTCACGCGTACAATTTAGCAAGCTTATCTATTTCTTCTGAGTCAATAGGCTCATACAGAGTCACACAAGGCCGTATGATCACAGTATTCGTATTTGCCCTATCTACCTTACATACTACCTTGATGGTATCTACATCTTTAAAAAATGTAATAACCGTATCATCATTACATACAAATATATGCGATGACCCCATAACTGTATAAGATCCCTTTATACTATGAGTTGAAATGCTCGTATTCTTTGCAAGATCAGTAGTTGTAATTACAAAGCCCACAGTACCATTTGTGAACTTAGCAGACTCTAATGCAAAATGAGGCAAGGGTGCGCTGGAATCGGGACGAACTAGGGGTTTTACAACTTGCGGTTTGAGAGTTGACTCTACAAGACCCATCTATAGACAAATGTTTGATATGCGTTTAGACCTTCAATAATTCTGGTATACAGAATATACCTGCGCCAATAATTTACCTGAGTCTTCACCGATTGCATGTATTTCATTTAGATCACATGTTACCTCAGATACATATTTACGCCGTGTAAGTTTTATCCACGCCTTCACATAATGTGAACGCCTTGTAGTATTCAAAAAATCATTTTTGAACTCTGCTATATAGTATTCTTCTATATTTATAAAGTCTGCCATCACCGTAAAATAATCATACACGGTTTCAAACAATAAGTCATTGTCTGAATAAAAATGGTTATCAATGGCAGACAATTTCAATTGTTGGCTGCATTTTGTTTCAAACATTTTCAAATCAAATCCATACACCTTGAATCGCTCTAAAGCCCACGAACATGCTCCATAGGCCTTCAATTGATTATATATAGATACAGACTGCATATAGGTAAATTCCTCATTTGAAAGGATATTCAATGGGTACAGGGGTGTTGCGAACATATAGTCACAAGAGAGGAGGCGATGATTGATTGCTTTTCTCAAAGTGCTCGCCTCATATACATAGCTACAGCGCCGTTCAAAGTTCATAACATATACTGGATTTTTAGGAACTTCCATAGTAACAACATCTTCAGTATTTATTACATTTTTCATACACTTTCTATATAGCCAGCGACGACAAATAGTTTGCACCATACGTTTAATTTTAAATAGTCTTAAAAAGAGTCGCTTTATTTTATTCCATTCATATTCGTCTTTTTTATAAGATTGTTGCATATACTGCAATATTTCAGGTATTTTAAAAAATGTGCTGGCTTTATCGTTATTAAAAGAAAAAGTGTATTTTGTCTTTATATCATAAAGTGCATTTGAAAATCCCCTTCTTTTAAGATTATGCATATTGACTATATCAAACTTTAATTTTTCCGAAGGTAAAAGATTTATAGTAGCTGGTAAAAAAAACTTTGGGCTATCAGACGCTTTAAATATATAGTGCACGATGCGTATTTTTTTATTTATTCCTGTTGTAGATATAACCCTTTTATTTTTTATTATAGGGGTCTTTTTTTTCTTTTTAATGATTACAGTGCCTGCCGACGATTTACTAGATCCTACTATAACAGGCCACATATATATATTTTCTGACGAATATTCAAGTGGCTCCCACCTTAATTTTAATCCAAACGAGAAGTCCATTTACATAAAAAATGCACTGCCGGTTTAGGCTTTTACGCCTCCAATTCAAACAATGTGAGCCTACTACCATGTAGAAGACCGCACCGAGTACCATTCAATCTATATACTTCTGGGCCCTTTGCCATATAAATTCCATCAGGAGATATAATGCGCTGTACTACTTGTAGGCCACTAGGGACATCATTTGCTGACCGTTCATGTGATACACAGAACTTACCGACGAGCCCGAGAGTGGCACATCTACATCGCATTAAAGTAGAACCATTCTGTATAGTCGCCTGACACTGATATGTGTTAGAACTATCATCGGGTGCTATTACGAATTTAGCACCCTCTTCTTTGTTTAACAAACCAAGAAGAGGTTGTACCGGCATCTTCAATTCTTTTGCGATCTCTTTCGCCAAAGATACACCTTTAGAATACAATACGGCATCCAGGCTTTCCCAGAGACATTGCGGTATTGGGTACTCTTGCGCCATTGTGCGTTCGTTTAGGTTACTACAATTTCATTTTTTACGGTAAGTAGTCCAATGGTTTCACCAGCAGAATGGGGTCCAAATGCATGGAATCTCTTACACGGTATTGCTGAACGTGTTGGTAACCAACAGATTTTAACAATACAGCGCGATGAACAAAATGCACTGAGAAATACACTAAAAACACTGTGGTCCCTTCTTCCTTGTAAAGCCTGTCAGGAACACTATAGGGAATGGATCTTTCGGAATCCACCCGAAGCATTTACGCAAAAATCGGGCGGATATTTACAGGAAGAAATGCGCGCCTGGGTATATCGCCTCCATAATGCGGTGAATAAATCCAGAGATATAGAAACAGAATTCAAGGAGGATATGTTAGAGTCTACTTACTCTAACATAAACTTACGTGAATGTGCTACAAATTTGAAGTCTCTTTACCAACGTGGAACGTATGCAGGGGTGCTAAAACCACAGGAGTGGAAAGCTGCCTGGAGGCAGATGGATTTACTATTGAGATTTATTGGCGTCTAGTTCTGTGCTAGACATACAGATGGCGTTGGAGAAGTAGCGCTTGCAGGAAGTATCTGTGATAGGATACCAAGCATATCAGAGGTTCTTGCCCCGCATTGGATAGATAATTTATATAGACCAACGCCTATAGCAATAGATGCAGCTCCAAAGAATCCAGATACTACAAGCGCCAATGTAGTTGTACCCTCACAACTGCTCATCAAGTTAAATCTTACAACTAATATTACAATAAAGACAAGCGCTGTGCAAAATGTCACAAATGTTCCAGTAGTGATACGTTTTTCATAATTCATAGGCTTATTTGTATCACCTGGTTCTACTAGCGTATCATATGCATTGGCTAAGACATAGCCAAAAAAGAAACAGACACTTGTCAACCAAAAGCTGGGTATATTGTTCCAGTGATTGATATCAGTGTTCACATAATAACTAAAATCCTTTAGAGACTTATAGTCCGTTATAATATTACAGGAGTCTGCCTTGGATCGCCTCCAATTATTTGTACCTGTTATATTCAATAGAGTCTGGCATATGAATGTAAAAGCTGGCATAACAAATATAAGGCCCGTAAACATGGTAGTATGTGCTACAGACCCAGTAGTCACAGTAAAAAGAAATGAGGTCATAACAAGTACTAGAGGTAGTTGTTGAAAGCCGCGATATAAGTATTCTTTTATTCCTCCAACGAAACTTGAAGCTGAAACCAGCGACATTCTACAGTTATCTTATATTTTCTGCCGGATCTTACAAGCTGGAGTGCTTACAGTGAACCCAGGTCATCACCCACATCTCCCCCATTGCTGCCACTATTGTAAGTGGGTCCGCATACAAACATGGGTTTACCCACTTCTGCCGCACTTGTTATTATAGGTAAATTCATAATATTTACACTTCCGCGACCAAACAATGCCTTGTTCTGTTGCATGATTAAGAATCCCACAAGAGCTCCAAAAATCAATGATAATAACAGCGGTCCAAAATCTTCGCAGCCGTAGACATTTCTAAATATAAGTACTACAAGCAAAAATAATGCGCTAAATACCATCGTTATAGTTTTTCTAATTGTCATATCACCACCCAGTGTTGTAATTTCCTTTGTAAATTCTTGTACCGAGGTAACCATGTATGTAAGAACTGCCGCTAAAAAGAACATGGTCGGTGATGGAAACTGTGAGGGGCATCCCAGGGTTTCTACGATGGATACCCGCATCAAATTTTTATACATGAACCCATTTTGACACACAGGTTCTTTGAAGTTGGGTCCTCCTAAAATGGGCGATACTGCTGCGACAGCATTGGAAGATAGTCTCTGTATAAGCATTATTTCAAGCATAGATGCCAGAAGTACACCGTATGACTTACAAAAGCTGATAAATGCTAAAAACCCTACACCTAATACAAGACCATCCGGAAGTAACCGAACAAAATCGGTCGTCGGCGGGATTATCAATGCCCGCGATATTCTAACAAGTTCTGTATACATATCCTTTTTTTCTGGCACGGGTGACGACATAAGGCCTATCTAACATAATTATATAAAACTATGGGTATCCCTTCGTATTATAGAACTCTCATAACAAAGATTCCACAGGCTATACAAAAAGTAGCACCCGCGAATACACGTACACTGGTAATAGATATGAATTGTATGATTTACCATGTACTACGGGAACCCAAAATGTTAGGTATTCAATATCCTGGAGCAAATAGCCCTGCCTGCTCGGCATGGGAACGCACCCTTCAAGATGAAGTCTGCAAGTATCTTACTCATATATGGAGGGCAGCCGGTGCCCCTGTACATATGTATGTGGCCCTGGATGGAGTCGTACCTTACGCCAAAATAAAGCAACAGCGGTTTCGGAGATTCAAATCGGCTGCTGCTAAGGCGCCTACAGGCTCAGAAGAGCAGTGGGATACGAATGCGATTACTCCTGGTACGATATTTATGAAAAATATGGGTGATTCTTTACGGGCCGCCGGTACCCGATTTAACTGGATCATAAGTGATACAGATGAACCGGGTGAAGGTGAGCACAAGGTGCTTCGGTGGCTCTTAAACAATAAACTGGCAGAGGGTCCAATTGTCGTTTATGGTCTAGATGCGGACTTGATTCTTTTATGCTTACTCGCCGGAGATAAACTCGGTGATGCATACCCACTCTATCTTCTCAGGGAGTCCATGGCCTTTGGGAAATTGGTGCGGCCCAGTGAAAAAGAGAATGTGGAACTCGGCTTTTTCAAGGTTGGAGAATTACGGAAGTCGCTACAACGTGGTAAAGAGTGGTCGCGAGAACAGTTCTACGATTATATCTTTGGTATGTCATTCTGTGGAAATGATTTCCTGCCCACAGGCCTTTCTCTTCGCATGCGCGACGAAGGTCACCCCATTTTACTCAGTTGCCTTGAGACCCTCTGGAAAGATAATAAGCACCTTGTTGTCTTTGAGAATGGCATAGCAAAACCCCAGGCGGAAGGTCTGAAGGCCTTTGCCAAATGCATGGCGGGTCAAGAGGAACGCCTTGTCTTAACAACGATTCGGCGTAAAATGTCGGCCAGACTCGGAGAATCTGAAGAGGATAACTTGCCTCTAAGAGAACAAGCAGAGACACCGCTTATAAAAATGGAAGGTCAGCGTAGTACGCTGCGGCCTGACTGGCCCCTTAGATATAGCCGATTGGCTTTGGGCGATAGTTCCGAATTGCATCGCAAGAAGTGTGTCACAGACTTCTGGCAAGGCTGGTGTTGGATTCTCAACTACTATCAAGGCCTCCCCGTGGATCTTGAATGGGTCTACCCTGCGGGATATCCTCCCACGTGGAAGGATTTGCTCCAGCACTTTGTACTTCCCACTGATGAACTAATTATGCGAGAGCCGCTGAAACCTCAAGAACAACTTGCTATTGTTTTACCACTGAGTAGCTGGGGTCTGATGTTAAAGACACCCTATAGGTCTTTGCCGGCTAAGTTACCCCAGTTCTGGCCCGACCAATTCCACTTGGAAACATTTGGGAAGCGGTTCGGTTGGGAATGCGAGCCACATATTCCTATGCTGACACCCTCACGGCTACGCTTTGAGACGGGATTGTAGATATGTGCGCGCTTTAAAAGAATCAGAACGAATCTAAACTGATAGAAAGGGGTTTATCATGGGTAATAATATCTCACTTGCGGCCGGCGGCATTCCAGAAGCTCATGTTCGTATCTATAAAAATATTCTACAGATACAATCTCCCGCAACACGAATTCAAATGATAGAAACTCTCTTGGCAGGACAGGAATATGTGGCAACAGCCAAAAGAACCGGCCTCTATGGGCCAATTCTTTCATACGTTGTATCGGTTCGTCGTGGAGATCCCGCCGTCCTTCCCGGTGAACAAACAGGCGGCCATCAACAACAGGTACAAGTTCAAACACATAGAGGAAATGGAGTCACTGAAAATCGCGTTGTTAGCCGACCAGGAGACTCAGGCGCCCATGCAAAAGCCATCTCCTTCTTCTCACAGTGCTTACAAATCTTAGACCTGAGTGAAGAGGTAGCACTAGATGAAAAACGACTCAAAGACGCCTACAAGAAAGCGTCTATCAAAGCACACCCCGACAAGGGTGGCTCAGAGCAAGCCTTTGACAATGTTACAAGGGCATATGCTTATCTAGGCGATATTCTCCGGCGGGTACGCGGGGGCCGCACGGAAACTGTGAATGTCTCAGAAGAGTCACCGGCAAGACTCACCGCAGCGCGTGAGCAACATTCCGACGGCTGGAAAATGACCGAGCCCATCAAGTTGAATCCGAAAAGTCTAAATATGGAGACATTCAATAAGGTATTTGAAGAGACCAGGCTACCCGACCCGGACGGCGACGGCTACGGGGACTGGCTCAAAAACGCCGAAACAGATGGGGCGGTAGGCGGATCCAAGAATAAATTCAACGGCAAGTTTAATCGGTCTGTCTTTAATGAGGCCTTTGAACACGAAGTAAAGAACCGAGCAAATCAACGTGGCCCTAATAATCAGCTTGCAAATCGGCAGCCCGAGGCGCTTGTTATGGCACCGACTATGGGAATAGAGCTGGGTCGTGAGAAGCCAGATGATTTCACCGGCGCAAATCTGAATGGACTGAAATACACTGATCTCAAGAGGGCCTATACAAGCGATTCAACCTTCAGTCATCAAGTATCAGATGTCCGGGTTAGCAATAAATCCTTTGATGCCGCTGCCACCGAACGAAAATCGGCACCTGCACCCCTGAGTTCGGAGGAAATGGATGCCATCGCAGAAGGTGAGCGACGCCTAGCACAGCAACAGCTTCAACGCGCAAACCGTATGGCAGAAGAAGATAAACGTATAAGTGAACATTTTGCCAGGATGCAGAGGTATGTAATTACAGATAAGTAATCTATTAGAAGAGAAGATGAAGGATTGGATGATGCCACTCACCCTAGTGCTAGTAGGCGTTTTGGCGATTGGTTTAGGGACTGCTGTCAGTCAAGGAATGATTAGCAATAATCCATTTGAAGCGAAAGATCTAATGCAACGTGGTATGGATAAGCCTGCTATTTGGATATTTTATGACACATCGGTGCTAAATGCCCGCGAGTCCTATGATTTTGGGGCTAGATCATCAAGGGCCCTAAATCTGCCATTTCTGAATCTTTGCTACGAGTCTATTGCAAAGCACAATTCTGCAGAATACCGTATTGAGGCAATAAGTGGTCTAGAGGGTCTCGCCGATAAACTCGGCGGCTGGTCTGAGATGCCAGACAAGCTTCAGAATCCCCTAGTCACCCTGGAGCCCGCTGACCATGCTTGGATTCGGGCTTCTATTTTGAATAAGTACGGTGGTCTATGGGTAGCCCCTGCCACAATCTGTCTGAAACCCTTCGGTAAACTCCCTAACAAGCCCGTCTTTTTCGGAACAGATTCAGAAGAGTCGTTTGCTGGTACTGCGGGGACGAATGTGCCGAATTTTCAAGTAGCCTGGTCCCCAAAACCCGCCCATCCCTTCTGGGCTGGATGGGAGGCCAAGTCTAAGAACCGTCTAAATTCTTCCGGTGGCGGCGATACTGCCCGCGGCGCTCACAAGTGGGAGTATCTTGCTCTAGCCACTATGAACCCAGATATAGAAGTACGCCCTCTAGCGGAAGTGGGTCGCAAGGGCGCCGCGGGTCGCAGAATCCAGATTGAGGACTTGCTGGCTGGTGGTCAAGAGGGTTCTATGCCATTTGAGATCGGCGCTCTAGCAGTATACGTGCCTCTGCCGTGGCCCGAACTCCGTGACAGACGGGCATTCGGCTGGTTCTTGAAGATGTCTGAAAGCCAGATTGCAGAAAGCGATCTGGTTATCAGGGACTTGTTTGGGAAGGCTGGAGTGATTTAATGACGACGATATCTCAGGCGGCGAGATTTTTTATGGGACTTCTTATGACGACGAGTACGACGATGACGAGCACTGCCGCTTGCTACGGCCATAGGCATCCCATATGGATGGGAATTTCCTGGTATATTCATTACTTTAAGTTCGCCATTTGGATCAGAGCGCTGTAGATATGACGATTTTCCCCGTGCATTTTGACTCTTTCCAAGGTAATCCTCTAATTCACGTACTCGCCGATCAATACTATCAGCTAATGAAAATAAAGATCCATCATTTGAACCATATTTATCTAACAAGAGTTTTATATTAAGAGGAAGTGTGGCAATAGAAAACTGTGTTTCATCTCCATGTATACTTCTACTTTTACCCCCTTTGCGAATTGCATAATCGGTTAATGTTTTAGAATCTTTCTTCAGTCTAATAATACTTTCTTGTACAGATTCATCACTAAATGGGGCATAAGGTAATGGCGGTGACTCAATGCCCTCCGGTACCCCATATCCGGCTGCTATATTCATAGGTGGCTTAGGGACCATGGCCCCGTACGATGGCTGCAAAGACATTCTATAATATATCTTATAAAAATAATACGCGAATTTCTTCCCCCTCCGCTAATAAACGAGGTGTCGCAGGGTGTATCTGATACACCGTGCGCTTCTTCCCCTGATGCTGCCGTTCATAGGTTTGCAACTTAAATCCATGTGCCGGTAGCATGTGCCTTAAGAGTGTAATTATACGCCGGGAATCCAGTGTACTAAAATACCGCTTGGCCTTACACGGCAAATAGTAGGGCTCTAACATCGGCGCCCAGGCCTCTAAGGTATCTAGTCGAACCTCATCTGCGCTGAATATCTTAGTGTCTGCAATTCCATTGAATCCCAACGCGCGAAGTGTCGTCATAACTATATCTAATGGCGGGGTTTCGCGAAATAGTTTGGTCATCTTACTTGGTATCTATAGACTGTTCCGCCTTACACCGCCGCGAAGGCCGGACTACGGTCACTCATTTATTATTTTCTAGACCCCACGGCTTAACTTCCCCACATGCCATCATCAGATCTATGATACTAGACCTGGACTGGCTATGATAAATCCAGCTTTTGATTAAAAATTGCTGGATGTTATACCAAGCCCGGTGATCAATCACATTCATCACTACAACAGTGTGCTCTAATTCAAAAAGAATATCCTCAAAGGAATATCCAAGTTCCCAGATTTTATACATCTGTTTCTGTGCATCCTCCCTCTCATTTTTCATCAACATAGTCATTAACTTATGCATAGCCCCCCAAATATGCGGATCAAATATTTTTTGAACATATTCTATATCTAAGACTTTCCAATCATCTGTAGCCTTCAATGCATATAACATTCGTATTAAACTCTGAAATTTCATAACGGAACACATAGATAATGTAATTAATTCTGTCATAGCATCTTCCGTTATATCTTTTAAATCTATTCCCTCTCTTTCTGCAATTTTCTCATATATACTTCTATCATTTGTTGGCTCAATCAGGATTATATGGCAACGCGATTGCAGAGGTGTAATTAATGCCTCTTGATTTTGACTTATAAATAGAAATCGTGTAATATGACTATACGTTTCCATTGGTCTTCTTAGAGCCTGCTGAGAAATAGCCGGCAAAGTATCACAATCATCAATGATAATCCACCGATACACACCCTTTCGGGGAGCTAACCAACGAACATGATCATTCAAGATTTGTCTGAATGTATGAATTCCACGATCCTGATGTGAGGAGATTTCTACAAAATAATCAGATTCCTCCTTTTTGCTTATATTATGATATTTAAAGTACGTGCTAAGAAACTCTTTGGCTAAGGTTGATTTACCGGTGCCAGAAAATCCCACCAGAAAAAGATGAGGTGGATTATCTAAGCAGCCATTTAATTGTTCCACTATCCCATCCATCCCAACCAAAGTTGTATTTATTTTACACAGCCTATTCATCTGCTGTCATAATATTATTCGGTGCTTAGATGACTACGCAGATAGTTAAAAATACCTAAACGCGTATATTATCATGATATTAGGATGAGCGATAAGGACCTGTACTCTGTGTTAGGTGTTAGCAGAACTGCCGATACCTCAGAAATTCGTACTGCCTACAAGCAGCTGGCAAAAGAGCATCATCCAGATAAAGGCGGTGATCCCGAAAAGTTCAAGGAGATCAGTCAGGCACACGAGGTCTTAAGCAGTGATGAGCGGCGTAAGATGTATGATATGACGGGTTCTATTTCTGAACAGCCTGAGGGCCACGGCGGTGGAATGCCATTTCCAGGTGGAATGCCGTTTCCTATGGCTGAGATGTTTGGTGGCATGTTTGGTGGCATGTTTCCTGGAGGGCCAATGGGTGGAGGGGGGCCGATGGGTGGTGGAAATAGGCGACGGGAAGGAAAGGGCCCAGGTAAATCTCAAGATATATCTCTTCGGATTTCAGACTATTATTCGGGACGTCAGCTTGAGGTAAAACTGGGTCGCCAATCATTTTGTTCATCATGCAGGGGCTCTGGCGCACAGTCAACAGAAACATGTTCTGACTGCCGTGGTCAGGGGCAGGTTCGGCAGATGGTGCAAATGGGGCCGATTCAGATGCTCAGTCAGGGGCCTTGTGGCGCATGTAGAGGTAAGGGAGAAAAACTAGTAGGTAAATGTGCTGGTTGTCAAGGGCGCGGCATCCTTCCAGAGGAAAAGACGCTTGAAATCAAGATTGAGCCGGGTATGATGGCAGGGAACACTATCGTGTTTTCTGGAATGTGCTCTGACAGCCAAGGATATACGGAACCCGGTGATGTAACTGTTGTTTTGAGGGAGGCAGAAGAGGAGGGTGACGCCCGTAATTGGGTTCGGGAAGGTAATCGTCTTAAGACCTCTACTAGCATCAATCTGACAGAAGCACTCTTGGGCACTAAAAAGATACTGTATGGACACCCTGGATTTCCAAATGGAGTACCTGTTGAAATTCCGGCCGGGGTTCAAAATATGTGGTCAGGGACAATGCCAGGTTTGGGTATGCCAGTTCGTGGAACACCCAAATTTGGTGAAGCGTATGTTTCTGTTCTTGTGATACCGACTCCGGAAGAACTTGTTGCCCTCAAACAACAAGGACCGCTCTTGAAATCTATGCTACCTCAACAGCCACCGGTACCGGAGACTACCGAGACTGTGCGTATAGGAAAGTGGGCGGCACTTTAGTTTGTTACTGCTTGGGGGCCCAATAATTGGGATTTCTAGCGGCATCCCAGTCGCTGTTAAGCTGCGCGGACTTCTCAAGACCAGAAGGGAGCAGCATGGAATTAGCGGTCAAAGGAGATCCAGAGGCTGAGCCATATGCGCCGCCCCGGTGAATACGTCTGCGTCTAGAGTGTCCGCGGGTCTTCTTGCCCTTCCGATGGCGACGACGTCTGCCACCATCCTGCATACCCCGCGTCTGCGCTATAGCCACATCAAGAGGTCCAGTACGCGCCGCGGCAATCATCGGCCCCGTAAGAACACTATCCGTAACTCCGGAAGGATAGGCGGCGGCACCCCCGTGTTGCGTCCGGTGAATATTCTGAAACTGCTGGCCCTGCGATAAATTGTCCTTCTGGCCAAGAGCCATACTGGTATCATTCACAGGGGCCCCGGAATGTACCGTAGCGCCGCCATACTGAGCCCGATTACGGCGGCTCCAGCAGCGCCGATTCTTCCGACTCTTATTCTTACGGTTAGTTCTGTTCCGATTAGGCATTTTCTACAATAAGCTACGAAAAAATATACGCATTATGTTAGAAAAAATGCCTGCTGAACCCGCTTGGTCTAAATCTATCTCCAGCACAACGGTTTGCACCTGGTTTTGGTTTATTGGTCTCCTGAATGCGTTTGCCGCCGTACTCGCGGTTTTTTCGGTGTTATTAGCGCTTTCTAAAGGAAAAGCTGCAGTCGGCATGTTAGTACCGCTTGCATTTGTGGGCTTGGGCTTTGTGAATGCCTGGGCTTTATTCCTAGTCTGCAACCGTGGGCTAAATGCGGATGGATTTAGTAATAGCCCCGCGCATATGGTTTAATCATCTTCAATTAAACACTTCGCACTCTTTGCCGATGATGCCCACATCTTCGGCAAAGTGAGAATGGCAGCCTCATCTTCCTCCTTAACGTTAAATCGCACAGCGGCTTCCACCTCTAGTAGCACAGGTGCGACACCTTTGGATTCTACAACATACACTTTCATCTCCGGGCGCCTCTTGGCAATTCGTTCCGCCAGATCCAGAAAGTATCGACTCTTCGGCCCCTCAAAGATAAGTAGGGTAGTGGCTTCCTTTTCAATATATGCGTCGCGTATAATACCGGCCCGCCGCCCATTCTTGACCCAGTCAGATTTTACAGAATCTATAGGAATGCCGCTACGGTTGGCCCAGCACTCAATATACGTGCTTGACATGGGCTCCGAGGGAACAAGCACCCTGGAAGGTTTTACAGCTAAATCATCTAAGATGGGATTCAGAATCTCATCTTGGATAATCTGTTTTGTCAGAGTGTTGCGTGCTCCTAGGACTCCTAGAATACAAGCCATTGTATGTATCGTGTGATTTTACGGTTCGGGTGCCAGTACATCAATTTTTACCTAGAACTTATCTAAAATTCGCCCGACTTCAGGGATGACGCCTGAATCTTGCGCTTCTGGATCTTGCCGCTGACGATGTAGATGGAGTTCTCCGTCATAATGATGAAATCCTCACCAGCCTTGTAGATCTTCTGAATGTGGCTAGTGTACTCCTCCGCATTTTTCACTAGCATCTTCTCACCCGTCTGAGCATCTTCACCTAAAAAAGCCGTGCCACCAGCAGACTCCACGAAATAATCTAACTGAATAGCCATATCCTTCTGGATAGCCAGCTTCGCGGCATTCATAAGAGTAGCCGCAGCCGGTACCGGGTTACCAGGGGTAGTCGCGGCTGCAAGTGTCGTAGGCGGATTTGCAACCACAGTATTGCTAGGCGGTGCCGAGGACATTGTCTGCCGTAGTTCTGGAAAAGGGTAGATAAAGTTTTACGCGGGAATTTGCGCCACACCAATAACCGGGGCCGGAGCCGTAAATAGAATCTCCCCCTGATGCGTTTCCAAGATTTCGTTAAAGAATACATACGCCTCATTAATTTGATCCATATCCCTAGCCCCAGTAATAATGATTTTGCCAGAACTAAATGGGCTAATCGTAATCCGCTTACACTCTCCATCCCCATTTCCGTTTCCTTGTCCATTGCACGGCGCCGTACATTGGCAAATACCTGGGCGCAATTTATCCAAATCGGGCCGCTTGTTATAATAGTATTTGGTGTTTACCCCCTGGTAAATGGTGCTTTCGTGACTGCTAAACAGATTATACACATTACTTAGTAACTTGTGCAACTTATCTTGATAAATCTGCCGGTTAATACTATAGTCGCTGTTGATCAGCTGTATGCGGAACTTCGTCATGGCTGCATCGCCCGTAAATACCTCAGGATCCTTTGCCTTGATTTCACTGATTACATACGTAATTGCCTCTTGACTAAACTCAGGCGTAGGGACACCAGTCATCTGTACACCGCCGTTTGCAAACAGCTTAATATTTACTTCCTTCCAACCAATCCCAATAGATGTAGGAAGCCTCTTCCGAATAACAAGAGTGGCTTGGTTGAAGAAGGTCTTCTCTGTTACACGACGCTTCGTAAGCACATCACGTGTTGAGGAGCCCGTGACTTTTGACTCAAATTCCATCTTCAGAAATCCCTCACCAGGATATCCAAAGGGAATTGCCCATTTATTAAAGTTATCAAATAGCCGCTTGAGACGAATACCACTACCTGCATGGCAAGTAGTCACAGTCGTGGAAATCCTCAAAGGGGACATTTTGAGATCAGATACGGTCGCAGCCATTTGTATAACCCAAACAGGTTAAAGCCGGCTATTCATTTTTTAGGCCTTGTTGGCACAAGGCCTTGTTGCCACTAGGCCTTGTTGTCACCATAAATATCCAACCACATACTTTCCATTTTTTCAACGGCCTTTTCTTCCGAAATCCACAGTATTAGATTTGGATCACATGTTTCAATCCAAGACCCCCATTTAGTAAATCCTTTATTTGTTAGAAGTGATAATGTAAGCATATAACAGCCAAATATTTGTAATGATATATTATTATATGTATTTTTCCAAAATTGGCGGCGTTCAGATGGGTGCATATTTAGTGCATTACACAGCCACATAGTTGCCTTTTGAGTATCACTTGGATTTAATAAAAAATAACGTAAATCGCTTCTTCTCAAACGAATATCAAATCGTCCAGGTTGAGCTGTAACTGGAGCAATATTATTTAAACGGTTTTTCAAGATTAATTCAGGCAATGGATCAAAACGTAAAATAAAAAAGCGCGACCGAAGTGATACGTTAATTTTACAAAGCGAATTACATAAAAAAAATACCAGGACCTCCGTTGTTGGTTTTTCTAATAAAGGCCTGAGGGCAAGTTGAGCTGGCTCCGTCAATGTTTCCACTTCATCAAAAATTATTATTTTTGCTTTATCTGTATAACCAAACAGACCAGCCCCAGCTGATTCTGTAAAGGGATACACTTTTGACCGAATCGCCTCTAGGCTGCGCTCATCACTTGCATTTAAAAAAAGGGCCCTACCCACTCTTTCTAAAGGTGTCTTGTAAAATTGGTGTACTATATTCCACGCTGCAGTTGTCTTACCACAGCCAGGCGGGCCAACAAAAATGCTATGCTGAAACTTTTTGGGATTCTGTATCATTGCATTTATACACTTGTCTACGCGAGATACATTTGTATCCATCTAAGATAAGATAAAACAAATCATTAAGTGCCAATAACAATAAATAATGACCTAAACAATAGTCTTACAACTATGTCATAGAATATAATGCCAAAAGTGGCTGGCGCTGGTAAGAAGGCTACAAAAGCAAGTAAATCTAAAAATGTGCAGATTGTTGCGTCAATCTCTGCAGACGGAAGCATTCAAGGTACATTTACGCCAGAGCCGCGACGCCCCTTGATTGTACACCTTCCATTTGGATCTACTGAAATTCAGTTTCAGGATGGACCCCTCGTGTATGACCCTCGCCCACCCGGTAATCCAGAACCGTACGATGCGTTAATAGATGATTTATATACCAGTAATGCCGAGGTACTATTTGCGAATGACCAGGATAAATCAAAGACAAAAGATCAACTGCCTGTAGCAATTAGTGAGTCCGATATTAAAACTCAAAACCCCGATGTATCCAATACAGAAGTCCAAGTAGCAGCAGAAGAAAAACCTATAAGGGCATTTCATACCTTGGACGTCATGTTGGAATACCGAGTTGCAAATGAAACCATGACATTGCCTGAATCTACAAGCGCTGCGTGTTTTTGGTGTTCTGGCAAATTTGAAGGACGGCCGATTGTCCTACCCAGTCAAGAAGAAGGCGGAGTTTACACTATATATGGCAATTTTTGTACGATCTCTTGCGGCCTTTCCTATTTATTGAATGAACATATTGATCCTCAATTACGCTGGGAGCGTCAGGCCCTTTTTCATAAGATGTATAAACAGACCAGTGATATTCAGCCGGCGCCACCCAGAGAATCCTTGCAGTTTTTTGGGGGCTGTTTATCGCATCAACAATTCAGGGATATTATTAATAATAATAAAATTCGCGTAGATATTAATATCCCTCCTGTGATCAGTATCCTGAGTACACTAGATACAAAACCTGTAGACTTCTATGAAACTTCTCTAAAAAATACCAATACAAATGGAACCAATATAGATATAATTAAACACTCTGAGCCAGGCCTTCGCTTGAAGCGGTCTAAGCCTTTGAAAGACAAAGAGAGTACTCTGGATGCAGTAATGAATTTACACGTTAAGGTCAAAAATTGATTAGCCCTTGCCTTAAACTCTAAGCATACCGAATGTATCGTGCACTGAAGAATACTCAATTAGAGATCACAGAGACTCTCATGAAGTTTGCAGATGAGATTGGAAAGGCTGTTGAGCCGCGCGCTGAGCAGGCTACGGGTACTAGCACTTTAGAAAAGGTGATTGAAAAGCAGGATAACCAATTTAAAGTGCTGCTGGAAGTCCTCTCGCACGTAAATAGCAATTTGGAAAAGGTGCTTGATTTGGCACTAAGCAGTCAGACTGTAACTAGTCAGGCTACGCTGAATGTTACAAATACGATTCCATCTGTTCAGCCTGTTTCTAACCCAATTGATATGGTGCCTGCAACAAAGGTTGTTACTATTCAGTCATCACCAGATACTTTGAAACACATTGTTGGTCTTCAGCAGGAGGACGAGGTGGAGGAGGAGGTTGAGGTGGAGGAGGAGGTTGAGGTGGAGGAGGAAGTGGAGGAGGAAGTTGAGGTGGAGGAGGAGGTTGAGGTGGAGGAGGAGGTTGAGGTGGAGGAGGAAGTTGAGGTGGAGGAGGAGGAGGAGGTCGAGGTGGAGGAGGAGGTGGAGGAGGAGGTCGAGGTGGAGGAAGTGGAGGAGGAGGGCGTAGAAGTAGAGGAGTGGATGTACAAGGGTCTCTTATTCTTTAAGGATACGAATAATCTCGTCTACACAAACAACAACGGTGAGCCAGGGGATCCCATCGGCACATATGATCCTGCCAAGAACACACTAAAAAAGCTAAAGCCTGCTTAGATAGATGCTAGTTCCTTGCGTAACCGCAGTTTTAATGGGCGTACTAACAATAGGCTTTGTAATCGCCGATATAAATTTCATGTACGGCGAAGGAGCCATTGAACACGGGCTCTTAGGAAGTTTAGTAACCATTCTTTTTTATGCGCTATGTGTACGTGGACATGAAGCAATTAACTGGGTATTTATAGGCATATTTTTATCATATTTACTAGCATCTGTACTGTATAACTACTTTTTTAGACGTGGCGATGAGATGACATATGATGAATCATGTATTGAACCAGTGTGTGAAATAACGCCTTGTCAAAATAAGAAATGCTAAAGCGCGGTTTTACCTAAACTATGGCAACAAATCTTAATATAGATATGTTGAGAGAGTTAGTCTGGAACTGGGGGCCATGGATATTCAATAAATATGTAGAATTCTTACAACTTGGTTCTAAAATATATAAATCTGTACAAAAAGGATTATATGAAACAGAATACTGGATTTTTATTAACGAATCACAAATACCTATACCAGAAGAATTATTTGACACTAATCATATTGAAATAGATAATATCAAATGGAGGGCTGCTGTTGAACCCCCCATATTTACAGACCCTAGAGCAGACCCTGCCAATAAATTAAAGCATATTTCATATCTTGGATTTTCCATTACTATTCCGGGCAACAAATCAATAGACCTTTCCGACTGGATTAATGAAATAAAGTGGTTAGGATTTGCAGAGCCTTCCCCACAAGATATATTTTCACTATGGTGTTGTAAAAATAGGGAGCCCCTATTATTTTATAGGAAAAATATAATGATAGAAATTATTACAGAAAAGGGGGACGTAATAAAAAAGGGGCTTAATGAATTTACGCATACCAATATATACGAGAATGACGGCGATTCCAAAATTAACGGACCCGATCCCAACTGGCACATGGACGTTGTACTTTCATCAAGCGGACGCTGAACGCTGGACAATTGACACGTTTATTAAGGTGCACGCATGCAGTACTTGGGGAGATGTTCTGAGTGCTGTAGAGGAAATTGGACAGGCGCGCTTTAAAAATGGCCTGCCATTCTTCATGCGTGGTGATATCTTGCCGCTTTGGGAAAATCATCAAAATATCCGTGGGGGCAGCTATAGTATGAAAGTAATGTCTGATAACGTAAAGGATGTATTTTTAGCACAGGCCTTGCACGCGATGTTTGGAAAGGCATTCAAAGAGGAAGGAAATGTCTGCATGGGTCTAAGTATGAGCCCAAAGAAGGGCACATTTAATATTCTAAAAATATGGAATGCAAATGCTGAGAAGTTCAATAAATCTGATGGGCTTGCATTTATAGATTCAAGATGTTCTGAATCAGAAGTACTATATACCCCGCATGTTCAAAAGCGCATGTAAAAATATTAGTATTTTAGCTAACCTGGCAGATCTGTTTGCACATGGGGCAGCACTTCCCAGAACTAGGCTGGCTCAACCACCGCGTAATTGCTTCGGTAGTAAATACGTGACCACACGACGTCACACTCGCATTTTCTTGTGTTATTTCATCGTATGAAATTGCACAAGACTCGTTTTTACGAATGGCATCTTCAATAATAATGCGTTTAACATGTGCAGGATACATTGCGGCAGTAGGTGCAGCCACTTCTGCATCTGCAGTATGTCCAGATCTGTGTGTGTTAAACGGATCATAGGAATATAGCATGGCTGGCATATAGGTACTTGCCTGATAAATATCAATTGTTTCACCCCCCGTATTTTCCAGAATCTCTGAATCAGTAGGAAGTAGTGTGGGCATCGTGATAAGGAAGAAGACAAGGGGTACCCGAAATCGCTCACCAGTGATTGAATTTAATACAGAAAACTCAATACCAGTATATGACCACGTACAACTAACTAGATCAGTATCATACCATTTCCGTACATTTGCCCCATAATTTTCTCTGATGATGGGGTAAGAATACTTATTTTCAATGACATGGTTTTGCACGGGGCTCAGTATATTAGCAGTCTCAAATAGTTTATTCGTATATAACCGATAGGTATAACCAGGACCAACCCTAATTGCGAAGAGGCCAGGAAGGCACTGCATGTGGTAACTACTTTAGTACACAACTTAGCGCTACGAAAAAATTCAATTTTTACGCGCCATTTTCATCAATTTTCATCAATTTTCATTAATCCTTCTTATTTTTAATCGGTGCGAGTACAAGCTTGACCTCTCCCAGATTGGCCACCATATAGCGCAGAATCAGAGGGTAATCATTCTTGAGATATAGTTCAATACTGGGGCAGAGAGTGGTGCACTTTGTAAAGAGGACAAGGTGCTTCAGCTGGAAAATCCCCTGCACAATCTCATTGGTAGTACCCTTTGTCTGCACCTTCATAGAGGCCTGATTATCTGTAATTACGGTCTCCTGCTCAGCAAAGTCCCCAGTGCAACGGAATATTAAATTACTACCGCTGCTTGTGATTTCAATCTTCTCACCCAGGACATTCATATCACGGCAGATCTTCTGGAAGTCCGTGCTCTGCATATGAATAATGCTGGTGAAATTCAAACTAGGAATACTGATGTCTTCCACGTCGGTGTCAAACAGCTTCAGAAAGAAATTCGTAACCTGGGATTTTTCCGTGTTTTCCATACGAATACCAAGCTTATTCGGATTGTTTGCAGGCAAGTAGAGTGTAAGACTATCATTATTACCCATCGTCTTAATCAGCTTGAACAGATATATCATGTTCACACCCAGCACATGCTTTACAGGGCAGTAATAGTTCTCAAACCGGTCAGCATGAAGACGAAGATACACGAGTACCGTGTGCGTCTCATCAACCGCCACAATCTTGATACCCTGTGAGTCAAACTCCAGATTCGCCTCTGTCAGAATCTCTTTTAGTGCCTCAATCAATATCCGGAAAGCCCCAGATTGCACGGTTTTTACTTCAAACAGATTCCCATTTCCATTCGGCGTGGCCTTTGGTTGTATGGACATCCCTTTCTTATTGTCGGACGCTTTCTCTCTTTAGGCGAAATCACGCAAAAAGACAGAATCTAAAGGTGCCGGGCAGGGCAGGTTAAATTAGTATCGGTTCCTCTTTGTTTTATTAAAGTTTTTGAATGTGTTATATGCGGCTACTGCTGTAGCCGGTAATAGGGATTTTGCATTCTGAATAAAGGAGCCCATGACACCCGGAAAAAACCCTCCCTTCATTATTTTCTTATAAGTTCTATGTTTGCGTAACCGATGTCTGCGCCGAGCACCGCCAGTAGCATTTAGAACGGGTCTTGCTAAACCAACTTGTGACACATTTACATTAGATCCAGCCGTCGCAGATGGCTCCACGTAACCCTTTTGTAAATAGGACAAGGGCATGCCCCCCGCTCTTTGCTTTCTATTTTTCCGCGTCTCTGGCATTTCTATAATACGTTTAATATAATTATTCATCATCAATTAGGCCAAGTTTACGCGCCTTTCTTGTATATTTCAGTTGTACTTCTTTAGCGCGCTTTTTTGTAAGCCGCTTCTTCTTTATCAGTTCCTTTACATCTGTGAGGTTTTTCTGACTTGTTGCCCTGGTTCGTATAAAGTCAAATTTAATTAACTTTAATTGAATCTTATGCTTTTTTATAATGTGCGATAAAAATGTCTCAGAATGCATTTGCCTTTTTTTAGAGTAGTCTAGAGCCTCATCAAAACGGTTTCCATAAAATTTCATCTGTTCTGGGCGCCCTATGGCAAACCGATCATTTACCTTAGTCCTATTAAAACCATGTCTTGCAAAATCAGGCATATATACTTTATCTGTGAAGGTAAACCATTCTACATCTAAGGGCGTGATGTATGTAACATCTGGACGGCAATACATCACATGCGTGTACATTTGCTCATTTTGTAACCATAGAGATGTAACCTGTTTTAAAGACCAG
>SXGQ01857133.1_pt1 | contig 36177 bp, 48 predicted proteins | sample 3178371 | NCBI WGS metagenome assembly SXGQ01 (sample SAMN11356859, study PRJNA531348) | freshwater metagenome | isolation source: freshwater sample F1-20 | place: China: Fuxian Lake, Yuxi | collected 2017-12-25 | reverse complement strand
CCCGATGTGTTGTTTGTACAGCATCTTGGGTATGTGGTGGGTGCGGGTCACTGCGCAGGTGCGGACCACCAAATCGAAGTCGTCGGCTACGGACAGGTCAATGTCGTGTCCGTTGATGGACCGGTATACATCAGCCCGCCATACCCGCACATGGTTTGGTGCTGAGACGATGTGGCTGAGGGTGGTGTGGTTGATTTCGGGTGCTTGCATTGCCCACACTTGATGTTTGGTGTCCCAGTAATGGTTGCCGTAGCCGAACGCCCACCCGTCGGGGTAGCGGCCTGATTCGCCGGTTGGGAGGATTTCGCACCAGTCGGAGTACACAAACCCGATAGCAGGGTCGGTGAACGCTTCGACGGTTTCTTGTAATGCGTCGGGGGTTAGTTCGTCGTCGTGGTCTAGTTCGCACAGCAGGTCTGCTTCGGCTTGCATGAAGGCGTGGTGTTTAGCGAACCCGATGTTGCCACCGGACGGTTCAGCGGGGCGGTGGTAGTGGATGACGTATCGTTCGTCGGCTTGGTATCCGTACACTTGGCGTTGCACACCGTCATGGTCGGCGGGTGAGTCGTCGTATATCCACCATGACCAGTTGGTGTAGGTCTGGTGTTTGAGGGAGGCCCAGGTGCGGGCGAGTACCCAGTCGGGGGTTTTGTAGGTGGTGGTTATGACTGCGATGTGCATGGTTCCCCTTCATACAGTTGGTCATGCCGAGATTTCCATAGCCGTAATTGACGAAAACCCTCGTGGACGACTATCGGCATCGTCGTCGCTGATACTTCGGTTAACTGCCACAGTCCCAGAACCACCGTTGTTGGAAATCTGAATCTTGTATGTCGTTGCGCTAGTGGTGGCAGGCGAATCCAAATACATGACAGTTGCTTGCGCCATGGCATTTTGGTTCTGCTCTACAGCAGCAGACACCCTGCGTCTGCTTCCAGCACCATCACCAATAGCGATTGCTGTTGAACCACGAACTAGTTGCATATAAGCAGCGTAGTTACCATAGTTTCCTGCAAAGTTGACATATGCCATAACAAGGATTTTGTTAGCAGACGACGTAGGGGTAATAGTTACGCTTAAACCGCTAACATCGGTAAATGATGAACTTGTTGTTGTAAACGCATCTGATTTGTTAGTGCTAACAACTTGTACAATTCCTTTTGCACCTGTTGCACCTTGAGCACCCGTTGCCCCCTGAGCACCCGTTGCCCCCTGAGCACCGGTAGCACCTTGAGAACCTTGAGGGCCTTGCGGACCCTGAGGGCCGGTTGAACCTTGCGGGCCGGTTGAACCTTGCGGACCTGTTGCACCGTGAGCACCAGTTGCCCCCTGCGAGCCGGTTGCACCTTGTGGACCTTGTACGCCTTGAGGACCTGTCGCACCTTGAGCACCTGTGGCACCTTGAGGACCTGTCGCACCTTGAGTACCTTGAGTTCCTTGAGGGCCAGTTGAGCCCTGAGCACCCTGCGGGCCAGTATTCCCCTGTGGACCTTGCGGGCCAGTTGGTCCCTGCGAACCTTGAGCACCCGTTGCCCCCTGCGCACCTTGTGGTCCTTGTGGTCCCTGCGGACCAATCTGCGACATAACAAACAGAACCGCATCGTTGTTCGCAAACGAATACGTTGACGTAACCAACGTGACTGGAATCTGAATGTAATTCGTCTGGATGGTCGGGGCAGAAGAAACAGTCCACTCTTGGTAGTTCCCAGAGTTAGCAACCGACTGGATGATGATGGTGTCACCACTGTTCAGCAACGCCAAGAAAATGTCAATGTCATTGCCGTCATTGTCAATGTGGTCAACAAAGATTTGCGTAGCGGACGCTTGTGTTGCGTTGTTCCACAACAGAAAACCGGCACCAGGTTGACCTGATGTGGCAGTTGTCTTGGCGAGATAATCGTAGAAGCTGGACGACTGACCGTTCGCACCTTGTGGACCCTGCGCACCCTGTGTTCCTTGTGGGCCGGATGCACCTTGTGAACCTTGCGGTCCTTGCGGACCAACAGCACCTTGAGGGCCATCTGGTCCTTGTGTCCCTTGCGGGCCTTGCGCACCAGTGGCACCCTGTGCGCCCTGTGAACCTTGTGCGCCTGTTGCGCCTTGTGAACCAACAGGACCCTGTGTACCCTGTGGACCCTGTGAACCCTGAGCACCAGTCGAACCCTGAGGACCAGTTGAACCCTGCGGCCCAACATCACCTTGTGGTCCCTGAGCACCAGTTGCCCCTTGAGCACCCTGAGAACCTTGAACACCTTGAGGCCCGACAGCGCCTTGCGCACCTTGTGCGCCTTGAACACCCTGCGGACCTTGAACGCCCTGTGCGCCGGTCGCACCTTGCGCACCGGTTGCCCCCTGCGGGCCTTGACTTCCTTGAACGCCTTGCGGACCTTGTGACCCCTGCACACCTTGTGCGCCGGTTCCCCCCTGAGCACCCGTTGCACCTTGTACCCCTTGCGACCCTTGCACTCCTTGCGGGCCTTGCGGCCCTGTTGACCCTGTAGAACCCTGCGCACCCTGTGCGCCTTGAGCGCCCTGTGCACCGATAGGACCAGACTGGCTAGTGGTAACAACAGTGACCAACGCATCAACAGACGTAGCCGTGTACGCAGGTGTTGCCGTTGCCCCAACCGTCTCAGTTGTCGAAGTGACAGTTACCTCATAGGAGGTAAGAGAAGGTTTCGTAACGGTGACTTGGAGAGTCGCCACAGTTACCTCGTAACGTCAGCGATTACCGTGACTGTGCCGGACAAAATGGTGGAAACAGTACCGGAAGCGTTTTCTTCCAAATCCCAAAAATAGATACCAGGGCTGAGCGTGGCCGAGTTTGTGGCAGACAAAATGCAGGTGACCTGCCCTGCCGCCCCACTGGTGACGGTGCAGGTAAACGACGCTTTGATGGTGGACGAATCAGCCTGTGAACGAACCTGAGCACGATAGGTGCGACCCGTGATATTGACCGCCGTAGTGCCATCGGTGGTGATGGTGACGACCACCGTTTCGGTGTCGCCACGAACAATCGTCAGGTCTTGGTCAGCAGGTTGAGCCACGCTACCACTTTACCTTATTAGCCCAATACGCCGCTGACATCTTGCCTTTCTTGATGTTTGCTGCGTGACGAGCCTTAAATGATTCACGACGCCTGCGGTACGCCTCAGACTCACCAACTTTCTTCGGTGACCCAGACACACCCTGTTGTCCGAAACGAATCAACTTGACCTGACTGCCCTCTTTGGCAAGAACCGCATGAGATTTCTTGGCGTTTGGGGTGCGTTTCGGTTTGTTGTAACCGGAAAACTTCTCACCCCTGTAATCAATCGCCATTACTTTTTCTTTGGCTTAACGTGCTTCAAAACCTTGCTTGACGCACTGTGGGTGGCACCGGTGTGGAGTTGCCCGTTCATTTTGTGAGTAGCACCTTTGTACTCTTTGCCGTTAGGTAAATAGTGTTTTGATGATTTTGCCACGTTACCGGTATCCTTTGGTTTTCTTCGCTACATTTTTGGGTTGTTTTACAAACTGCTTACCAGCAGCGTTGCCTTTGGCTTTTGCTCGATTTGTTGCCGCTTTTTCCGCAGGGGTCAAAGCCTTCCACGCCGCATCGGGCAGGTACCGTTTCTTACCCTTGGAAGGTTTACCATCAGAAGTTCTCCACTTTTGATTAGACCAATTTTTCAACGATTGTTGTGATTTTGCAAGAGCCATTACTTGTACCCCCCGCCAGCCTTTTTGTACTCAGAAGCCAGCAGTTGTGCTTTACGTGCCGACCATTCACCAGGGTCGCCACCTTTGCTTCCTGCTTTTATTTTGTTGAATAGTCGTTTGCGCATTTCGGGTTTTGTATAATTTCCCGCAGCGTTTACCTTGGATTTTGATTTAGGTTTTGTCATAACGTCTCCAGCAGGTACCCTGCGTCACGAAGGGTATCACGCACGTTTATGGACACCCGTGCAGTTTCGCCCTTCCCTAACCGTACATGGTGCCTGCCAATATCCGCAACCACCTTCCGGTTCACCGTAACGCTCACCATCGCCTCATCAGCAAACTGCCACGTTTTGCGGGTCAACCTGCCCGTGGTCGGTTGAACTGTGTCAACCAGTTTGTCGGCGGCTTTCGCCCACGAATACTTGTGGCGTTCCTTTGCTGACACTTCCGCAGACACCTTTGCCTCAGAACGGTTATCCAGCATCCATGTCATCCCATCCACCAAAGAGTCCACATCCGGCTCATCCCACAGGCCACCTTGGTAGTAGCGGTCATACACCGCATCGGCAGGGTTTGTTGCAATAAGCCGTGTAGCCAAATGCGCAAACTCTTTATGCCCAGATGTGTCCGTCACCAACGTGGGAATCCCCGCAGAAATCGCCTGCAAAGGCATCAGCCCCCAACCCTCACCCCGTGATGCAGCAATGAAACAATCCGCAGAACGGTACAAATCACGTTCCTCGTCCATGCTCAACCAATGATTAATAACCGTCACGTTTGGCACATCAAACTTAGGGACACCACCGATAATCACCGGTGGGCATTTCAACACCAGTTCGGCACCAGCAGGACGTAACCGGTTCCACGCCTCAACAACCGCATCCAGCCCTTTGCGTTTCCAATGCGACCCACCAGCCAAAAACCTAAACGTGCTGTTCTTCGGGCGGGGACTAGGTTTCCAAAACTTTGTGTCAATCCCCAACGGGACGACGGCCACATTGTCGTGATACTGCTCAAACAGTTCCCTGTTGTGCTCACACGGCACAAGAACTTGGTCAAACTGTGGTAACGGCTCATGGTACTTCGGAGGGATAAACGACGTTTCCCACATCGTGAATAACACACGACGTTGACCAGCCCACCAACCCTTCACAATGTCCGGTGGCATTATGTTCACCACCACCTCAGCATCATCAACCAAATCGACTAGCGATGTGAGGTGTTCTTCAAAACTTGTTTGCATCCTGCCGTACCCGTAGTTATGCCCACCTGGGCCACGAACGGTCAGATAATGCCTGTCTCCACTTGCCACTTCTCTTTGGCTTTCTTCTCAACTTCAGCAGCCCCATCAATACGTTTGGGTTGCAATCCGTCCGCCCGCAGACGTTTGTATGCGGGCATATCTTTGTTCCAGTTTCTTTCGGTCTGGTTAATTTCTGCGACACGTTTACCACGGGTTGTTGTGCTGTTGGTGCCTATGCGGACACCAGCCACCTTGCACCCGAAGCACCCTTCAACATCCAATGATGGATGCACTTCTTCGTGTTTCACGTTATGTACGCCCCGTATCCTGCGTCGGTTAACGCCGCCGCTTCTGCTGCTGTGATGTCAATTCTATGCCCACCGTAATAGACGGTGTCAATGGTGTCCTCATCAACGGGTTGGTATTCAACAAATGTTTGGTCTGTCAGTTTGTAAATGTTTTTGCCACGGGGGTTGGCGGGTATGCGTTCAAAAATAGGTGAGCCTTCAAACGTCACGAAGTTGTCTGTTGGCGGTTCAAAAATTGCCATGTGCTGATAATAGCGAAGACCCCCCCGTTTTACCGGAGGGGTCTTGCTGTGTCGATTACTGATTAGTTAAATCAGTTTGAGCCGATGCTGGACGACGACTCAATGCGGCGGAGGCTTGCCTCACGGAAGCGACCGTAGCCACCGAGCCAGTACCAGCCGAGCGGCTGCAAGCGCATGAGGACGTCCGTGACGTTGCCACGAACAATCTTCGGGGTTGCGCCGTTGCCGTCCTGTGTGCTGTACGCCTTGGCAAGAGCCTGACGGCCCATGATGTGGGTGCAGTACACGTCGACTGTTCCGGTTGAACCGGAGCCGTCCGATGCGTTGGTGAACACCTTGGCACGTGCTGTTTCAACGAAACGCACCGATTCAAACTGTCCAATCTCGCCGTTGTAAATACCGGCAGGATTGACATAGTTTGCTGGCGTACGCCACGCTGCTGCGTCCGTTGCCGAACGGAAGTCGTACGACACGTCGGGGTGGATGTAGCCCATGTAGGTACCGTTGAACGTGGCGACGTTTGCGGCACGAAGTTGTGCCACAACCTTACGCACGTCGTCAGCCGAAACGATGTCCTCGGCTGCAACCGTGGTGCGGCTAGACGGGGTAGTTGCCCCACCTGTTGCGTACACCACATTGGTTCCACCGGCAAGAACTTCACGGACAACTTGGTCGATGCTGTCACCGGCGTTGTAGCCAATGATGTTTGCAGCGGACACGTCCACGTCAAGGAACGAGGTTCCACGAAGTTTGGCGGTGGTAACAACGGCGTTGCCGTATTCAGCGAGGGTGACCGTGACTTGGCTGTCGCTGAGCGCAGTTGGGGTCACGTCGGTCACTTCGTTGAGTGTGCTGGTTGCGGCTGCGATGTCAGCGAAAATCGTGAACGTCACACCTGAACCTGGCATTGCCTGCTGGGTTGGCTGCACGTCGGCAGCCTGGTCGAACAGGAGTTCCGAACGCAGTGCGAAATACGCAAGGCGGTCAAACGCAACCTGGTCAACTGAAAGGGAGGAGGTGGTTGTCTCTCCGGCCATTTTGGTTTTCCTTTGTTAGAAGCGGTTTAGTTGGTTTGTTGTGCTTCTGCCAGGAGTGCCATTATTTCGGCTTCGGACGATGCTTCGTTGAGTCGTCGGACCCAATCGACGGGGGGCTGTGCCGTTTGGCTTCCTGCCGCAACAGCGTTAGTGCGCTGCCATGACAGTTGCTCATTGGGTGCCACCTGTTCGGGGGGACTCATCAACTGTGCTTCGATGGCTGCTTGGCGAATTGAATCAGGATTGAACTCTCCGTCGTAAGCCTTAAGAAAATACTTGAACTTCGGGTCCGCAGGGTCTACTCCTGCTTTCACAAAGGCAAGTTCTCTTTTGGCTTGTTCCGCTTCAGCAAGTTGCTTGCGGACTTCGTCGAGTTCTTTTTCCTTTTGTTTCAACGCCGCCCTCACAGGGTTCTGTCTGGGTTCTGCGTCCATCTGGTCGTCTTCGTCGTAGTAGTTGACATCTGACATATTGCACTCTCCTTGTGCCCACACCACGCTGGAGGTTCGTGGTGGCTGCGTTGATTTGTCTCCCCTGTGTACGCCACGCTTGCGGGGGTTGTCTGCGTGGGTTCCGGCACTCGGCCTCGTTGGTGCGTACTATAGCAAACGGGTGCTAACTGTTGCAAGCACCTTCGCAGCAATGTTCTTTGTTGCCACATTCAGGGCAGCGCCACCGGCAGGCGACAGGGTCGAATTCGTTACCGCAGTTCAGACATTCAATCATTGACCTACGGTACCAAGAGCGACCTGACCACCTTGTTCAAATTGGGCTTGACGGCGGCGGCGGCGTGTAGCGATGCGCTGTTGCGCTTGGGCGCTACCTTGGATAAGACCGAGTTGTTCCTGACGGCTGACGGCTTCTTCTCCTGCCATTTGAGCCTCGAACAAACCTTGCTGCTGTGCGAGGGCACCGAACCCTTCGGCTGACCCTTGGACGCTGACACCGGACCGTGCGAGGGTTTCGGCTTCTTGGCGGGTGAGTTCCATCTGTGCTTGCTGTTGGGCTTGGGCTGAAATGGCTGCGGACCGTGCTTGACGTTCTGCTTCGTAGCGGTCGAAGGTGGGGCGGGCACGTTGCGGGTCGATGAAGTAGGCGGCTAGGTCTCCTTCTGAAACATTGTACAAGCGCTTGAATTCTTGGACCACTTGCGGGTCAGCCTGTCTTACCGCTTGGTAACCCTGCTGTACTCGTGCCGACAACTCATCTGGCGACACGTCACCTTCAATGAACCGACTGAAATCTTCCGGTGCGTCGTAGAAACCTGCGGGCATACCTGCCGACTGAAGCACGTTTTTGTAGGTGGATTCCAGTTTGAGATAGTCGGTCAAAGCCAATTGTGGCTTGCCCGCATCTTTTAATGCTTTATTTGCGGGGAACCGTTCTTGGAAAGCAGGATTGTCTTGGAGCAGTACACCTATCTGGTCGATTGGGGTGGACGAGGTAATGGACTGCCCACGCCACAGGGTTTCAATCTCCCCAAGCAAACGGGCGTCTGTCAGACCGTAATACGCAAAAGTTCTTTTGATGATGTCTAGTGCTGTCTCAGCCATCAGATAGTCCTCCCGAACGCTTGAGCAATGGTGCTTGACAACTGGCGGGCTTCGTCTTTGGCGTTCTGGGTGGTGTCCCAATTAAAACGCTTATCGGTACGCAACAGGGTTTCCCACTCGCCATCCGTTATCATGCGCTTCTTGTCAGGTTCCCCATAGTTGAACGCCTGCTCAAACAACGATGTGCTCATGTCAATGGAGTCTGGTTGCTTTTCGAGAAGTTGGGCTGCACGGCTACGGAACCCGTCCGCAATATTCTCCATAGTTAAACCTTGGTCAATAAGGTTTGATAGATGCCCGTACTTTTGTTTGGCAAGTTCACGTTGTTGACGCTGCACATCTTCTGCTGTCATGCCGCCAGACAGGACGTTTTGGATGGTGTCGTCTGCTACCTGCCCGTAATACACCTTGCCGATGTTTGACACCTGCAAGTATTCGTTTGATTTGCGGATGCGGTCAACGGCTGTTTGGTACAGGAAGTTGCCTGTGTCATTGCGACGGAACGCTTCTTTGTAGGTTTCTGCTTTGAGGGTGTTGCCGGTCCAGCCGAAGTTCGCTGCATTGACAAGGAACTTGTTAAAGGTTTCACCGCTGAACCCAACATCCCCAACAAGATTACGGATACTGGATGCCGTCTTATTTTGTTGCAGGTCTTGGTAGAAGTCTGTGCCGTCAAGTTGAGCAGCGAAATTTGCTCTACCTGTGTCTGATTCCCAGACTTTGTCTTGTACTGCTTTAGTAAGAAGTTTCCGTAGTTTGGGGTATTTGGCTGCGTCGATATCCCACAACCATGCTTGCCCTGGGAACATTTCACGAAACTTGGCTTCGACGGCGGCTACGTCAACGGGTTTGGTTTTGACACCGGCAGTGGTGTCTCCACCACTTAAGGTGGTTGTTCCCGTGCCACCTTTGCCGTCCTTTGTCTTTTCTTTTGCTTTCGGCTTTTCTTTTTCGGCAGCAGCCACAATGTCGGCGGCACGTTCCAGTCGACCAACATCAGAACGAAGCCTCATCCCTGCTGCCGAACCAGGGGTAGCAACCGTTCCGAACCCTTGGATTTCCTCACGAGTATCGATTAACTGTTGTTGAAAACGGTTGATGTCAACACGTGCATTAGCCAAAGTTGCGGCATCACGCTTACCTTCCGACACAATCTTTTGCAGACGACCAATCTCTTTGACCAGTTCGTCCTCACGGCGTTTCGCTTCGGTCGGGCCTTTTGCCGCTTTTTTGGCGTTGTTCAAAGCAATCTTGGCTGTCGATGCTAAGCGAGCGTATTCGTCACCGGAAACCGTTGAGCCGTCGACAAGACGGTAATTGCCGCCCGAAATCTTTGTGGCACGGTTCAACTGGTCAGAAGCCTGCTGTGCTTCATCAAGCCTTTCCTCAAGTTCTGCTGCTGTTGCCATTAGCCAAGCGCCTTAATCTTTTGGTCCATAATTTCCGCCAACCTTAACGCCCCAACAGCATCGGCTTCGACACCTTGACGGCGCATCACCTGCTGCTCAGCAGCCACACCAGCAGACGGGGCAGCAGCGCCACCCAACTGCTCAGTCTTCTCCATACCCTGATACGCCTTAACGAACCTGTCCACCTCAGCATCAGGCAAATTCCGACCCAACAACTCTTGCGCCGTCTTCTTAAACACCGCCCGCACATCCTGTTTCGGGCTGTAGCGGATACTTTTCGTTGTCGACACACGAGGGAACTCTGCCGCCATCAACGTCGCAGCAACATCTAAAGTCACACCCTTTGAATTGGCGTAACGAATCGCATCCCGCATTGCCGACAAGTCACGGGTATCAAAACCTGTCGCTGACGGCTTAGACGACCCATAGATACCAACAGACTGCAACCGGTTCAAGAACGCTTTACGGGCAGCAGGCGTCATCGTTGCTAATTCGCTATACGCCTCATCTTCGCTGTACTGAACACGAGCAAGTGTTCCATTGCGGTCAACCAACCCCTGCCCCGTGTACTTAAACGTGCCAGCATCGGCACCTTCCGTGATGATGTCGGCAGCACCAGGTGCCTGAACGCCCTGAGCGACCTGCTTAACGGTACGTGGTTGCAGTTTGACCCCTGGGGCTAACACGTTGCCGCCACCTGACGGGGTCAATGCCGGCGGCTCAGAAGACAACGCCGTGCTGTCACCTTTGTCCTGCGCAATTGGTGCTGTGGTCCGTTCCATCATGCTCATTCTTCAACCTCGTATTTCAACAGTCTGTCATAGATGCGTGAAAACTCTGGGGTTTCGTCCTTCAACGCCCGACCAATATCAGATAACCAGTCCCGCAGCGGGGCAGCAGCATCTGATTGCAAACTGTTGTAACCACCAGCAGCAGCCGATGCCAACGCTTTGTCTCGTGCTTCAAGGTACTGCGCCAAAGCCTGAGCCGGTTCGTTGTCAGCGAGCGATGACTCCTGCACCATCAATCGCATCTTCTCAATCTTGTTCGGGAACTCAGCAGGGTTGAACTCAGCAACCACAGGGAAAGCGGGGTACTGCTTGTTTAGTTCGACACGCCAGTTGCGCAGCCACGTTTTTTGTTCCTTCGATGGTTTTGCTGGCAGTTTGTCCCGCAAAGCGTTGTACTGCGAGGACGCAATCTTGAACTGTGCCGCAGCGACAATCTCACGGTCGCTTAAACGGCGGCGCAACCCTTGGCGAACCTGCCGTGACCATGCCTCGAACGAGAAATCATCCCCACCAGGAGCCATGAACCCCGCCACTTCTGGGTACTTCTTCAACAAGTCTTTGTTATTACGTTGCCAATCAGAGAACTGTTCGGTTGCTTCAAGGCCACCCGCTACCGATTCTGTTTTATTTGACAGGTACAGCAGTGCGTCGTTGCCAAAGATTTCGAGGAACCTTTGGACTGCGGTATCGTAGTTTCCTGGTCTGCCGTCCGCACCAGTTAGGTTGGGGTCTTGCAGTTTTTGGAACTCTTTCACCAACTGTGTGCCATAGATGTCACCTTGGATGGTGTCGATTTTGAACTCTGGTGATGGTGATGTTGGACCAAAGAACGTGCCGAGTGCCCGCATACCGGCGATGATTCGGGCTTTGTTGCGGGCATCTGCGTACAGACGTTCTTGTTCGTTTGGGTCGGACAGGTCGTATTCGCCTGTGGTTGATAGTGCTCGGAGCGTTTCGATGTAAGTGTTGCCGTAGACGGTTTGCAGGTTTGTTTGGTTGGCTTCGACAACTTCTTTAAGTCTGGTTGCCCAACGTGGGGTGATGGACAAGTTTGACACACGACCGTATGGCAACAAAATGCTCGTGATGAAATCTGTGCTTGGGGTATCGGGGATGAGTTTGGATGCGGCAAGTTGAGCGACGGGACCGATAGATGGGATGACACCAAGGCCGATTGACAGTCGCTTGACTGGTGCTTGTAGTGGTGCTTCAACAGCGCCACCAGTCAACAGTTTGCTGATAGCGCCAGAAAACGGAAAGTTAAAGGAGTATTCACCAGTTGTCGGGTCTTTGTAAAAGAACCCTTCACCGTCTCCATCTGGGTCCAATTTGCGGGCACCATCAAAGATGAGTTGTGCTCTGCGGATACGTGACGGGTCTTCAACAAGAAAGTCTGCATAGGTGCCGAGAACTTCTTTCCATGCAGGTCCGAACGGAACAATGACACGAAGAATATCTTCGAGGTTGTTGCGCTCTGTGGCGTTGTACAACAGTTCTTTTGTTTGGCGCACTGCTACGGCTTTGGCGTACTGGTCCAACTGTTCAACTGTGCCTGTTCCCGCTTCCGCCGCTGCACGAGAAGCCGCTTTGTTTAAGGAATCAAGAGCGTTTTTTCGCCCGACATACTTGTCGATTGACAAACCTTCTTTAGAAACAATCTCGGTAAGATTTGTTATTAGTTGGCGGGCCGCTTCGGGGCTAAGTTCGTCAAGATTGTCGAAGACTTCCCCGTAGTAATACTGGCGGAATACGGGTGACTTTTCCAGTTTTTGTGTTGCTTTGCCGTACAGGTTTGCGAAAAAGAAATCAACCAAGCGGTTTTTGGCTTTGAGTGCTTTGTCAGCCAACTTTGGGTCTTCAGGGATACCACGTTCAGCCCGTTTCACAACCTGTGCAAGTTTTCCTTCGCTGCCCTTTGCATCGATAAGGTCACGCAGTGCTTTGCTGCCCAACGAACCCTCAAAAGCGCCGCCTTTAAATACCGGCTGAACCACATACTGAACCTTTGGTTCCACTGGCTTGCCGGTAAATGGGTCAATTTCACCAGTGTCGATTGTGCGGCGAGCAAGAATCAAACCTTCTGTGTCGTCGCCAAGGTTGAGCAGATTGCCTGGGGTGTCTGCGCCGGTTAACAAATCTCGTGGCAACAGTTCATCTTCTGTCATGCGGTATGGGGCAACAGCGACCGTCTTGCCTGTTTTATCCACACGTGTCAGCGGAACTTTGTTGTATCCGGCAACGATGCGTAGTTCGTTGTCGTCACGAACAATGGTGTTTACCTTGAAGTTAGATAGTTTGTCTACCCATTCGACGAGGACATCGTCGGCAATGTCGTCACCAAGTTTGATATATCCAACGTCACCACTGATGGGTTCTGTATAGCGAATACCAATCTTAAAATATTCCCGCAGACGGTTGGCTTCTGGTGCACCTTCTTCGCTCAGCAACCATTCCTTGATTCGCTTGCGGCGGGTCGCATCGTTCAAGCCTTCAAGACGCAACTGCGATAGGCGCTGGTTGATTGGGTCGGCGTTTAGTTGACCAAGGTTATCAACATATCCGGTTGTGTGGGCATCGGCGTCAACGCCACGGTTAACCAAAGAAAAGTTGCCGTTACGCAACATCTTTTCTTTAGCAAGAGCGGTATCTTCCAAGTTCTTGTATGTGTTGAATGTCAATGCTTCACGAAATTCTTCTTGTTCAACATTCCATCGGCTCGCAGTATTTGCAACTTCAATGTCGAAGTCCACGCCACGGATGTCTGCGTAACCCTTTTTATTTAAAGCCCACAAAAGGAAATCTTGGGGGTGGCGGAACGCACCGGATAGACCGGACATGGCGATACGGGTTTGTGCGTCAATCATGTTGCGCATGATGTAGCCACCGGTCGCTAAAGCCAACGGTTTCCAAACCTCATTTTGAACAAACTCGGTGATAACAAAAGCGCCACGCTGCTCGCCCTCTTTGTTTGCCAATGCTTTGCGAACAAACGGGTTAGACATCAAGGTGCGCATTTGGCGGAAGTCCGGCAAAACATGAACCTCATCTGCCAGTTCAACTAATGCACCTGGCCCTTGCAAAACCAAACGGTCCCATGTATCAGGCGGGAATTTACTAAACACTTCTTCACCCACCATCTCACGGATGGCTTGAATAAATCCACCGTCGTCAGCCCAACCAATCTCATCAACATTGAAAGCACGGGCATCGGCGAGACGTTGACGGGCCTCCGAAACAACCTTTTGGGCTAGTTGCTTATTCCCACCAGCCTTTGTGAGCGCAATCTCAAACACTTTGTCGAACGCATCTTGAACAGCGGCACGACCCTCACCCGCACCAGTAATGCTGTACGCCTTCGTGACAACATCCATAGCCTCGTCAAACTGTTGAGAACCTTTCTCAATACCAACACCAACTAGATAATTCGAGTAGTTTTGTACAGCCTTTGACCTATCAAGCCCTGTTCCGTTGACAACAACGGTGTTCTTCGGCATTGATGTCCACCATTTGCTATTGCGCATACTGCGGAATAGTGGGCTGCGTTCAGCGACATCATCAAACAATTTGCTAGTTGCACCTGCGGCACGAAAATCACGGACGTCTTTGGGTAGCAGCACGTTGTCAGGTGAGTTTGCCAACTTTGATGATGCGTCACCAAGCAACCCGTAGACTTTGTCGACGGAGTCAGCCTTGGCAAACTCTCGTGCAATTTCGGGGCTGATGTTGTAGTTGAATTCTTCAAGGATTTGGCGTGTGCGCTTCTCAATCGACGCAGATGTATCGGCGCTAATACCAACCAATTTATTGACAACACGTTGCGCACGACGGTCTTGGGTTACAAATGTGCCAAACTTGGATTGGTTGAACGCTGCGGCTTCTGCCGATTCCAACCCTGCTTCGCCGGATGCTAGAAGTCGTGCTGCTGCTCTTTCTGCATCTGTCGTAAGACCTGGAAGCGCTGCTTTCGCTTTGCGGGCGGCAGCAATTTGTGGACCGAGATAGTTCGTTGGGTCTGTGCCAATAGCGACGGCTGCGTCCAAGAACCCAGACATGACGTTGTACGCAACAGAGCCTGGTGTAAACGCCACGCTTGCAGCACCACGCCCAATCGTCCACGCATGGCCATTAATGGTTCCTCGTGTTTCACGTGCACGTTGCGCCTGATTCTTTGCGGCAGCGCCACCAATGAAAAACCCGTCACCTGTGTCTTGGCTGTCAGCAAGCATTGAACCAAGTTGGGTTGACTTAAAGAACCCATCCATACCACGTGGGTCGTTCGGAGAGAACGCTTCAGCGGCAGCGTTTTGTACCAAATCAGGAACAACGTTCAAAGATGCAAACGTCCAACGGGATACGCCTTTAACTTTGTCCCAAACGGTGCGCTCGAACCATGATTCTTTCTTTGGTTTCTGCGGGTCAAGGTCCGCTGCGGCTTGCTTTATCGCTGCTGGTTTGATGGCATCCAGCGCAGCCTGCGATGTCCCAGACTTTGCCATAGCCAAAATGACACTTGCCGGAACGTACGGTGCCTGCTTGTAAATACTTGACACCTGTTTTGCGATGTCAGGGTTGACACGTGCTTTCGCATCTGCAAGAAGTTGTTTGGCTTTTTCTAATTCTGCGTTAGAACGGTCTTCATCAACAGGGTCAAACGGCGAAATTGCCACAATCAGTACCCTTCACGAACATACGAGTCAATCATGTCAGCCAACTCTGTTGACGGATACGCCCCATACAAGGTTCGTAGTTCCACCAAAACAGGGTCGTAGTTGCGTGGTACGGCCATCGCATCGGTTGGTGTGTGACCAGGACCAAACGGTGCACCGGCTGTCAATGGTTCAGTAGGGCGTTCCGTGGGGCGATTCAACCCACCCATCTGCCCTGGTTGGATTCGAGGAGCAGCATCGGTGGGTGGGGCAGCGACAGGCACAGCCTTCTGTGCTTCCATTTGCTTACCTGCCTCACCGTACGTTTGCCCCTTTGCTGCCATTCGTGCAACTTTCTTTGCGGGGTTCTGTAGGTCAGTTCTATTGCCGTATTGCTCAGCCACCTAGTTGTCCTCCGAGGCTCAACACCGCACCTGGTGTGGTCGGTTGGTTGGCGACGGCGGCATCACCACCGCCAAGTTGTGAAAGAAGACTTTCAATTCCTTGCGGTGAAGGGGGGGCGGTGGGCTGCTCTGCACCCATCCCAGGTGTCGCCAAACCTGGCATTGCTTCTGGTGCTCCTGCTTCCACGGGTGTTGCTTGTCGTTCTTGCGCCCGTTTCTGTGCGGCCTGAATTGCTTCAGCCAATTCCATCTTGTTTGACTTGACCTGTTGCACAATGTACGCCAAATCATCTGGTTGGTATGGGCCGTTCGGGTCGGCGGCTTGCTGCTGAATTGAGGCAAGCAATGCTGATTCGAGCGACTCTGCAACGATGCGGTCTTTTTCAAACTCTGGGTCTGTGATGAGCGGGTCGGCTTCACGTGCTGATTCTTTTGACATCAACCCTGTGCCGAGACGTTGACCCAACCCGACAATCAAAGCGTTCACATCGGAACCTGCTGCGGGGTAGGTGACGTAGTGAAAATCTGTTTCCCACATTTTGTTTGGGGTGTAGTCGGTTACTCCGGCTTTGCGTCCACCAAGATAGAACGACTTTGTTTGGCTGCCCCAGTACGCTTTTTCGATAGCGATAGCAACTCTGTCTTCTTCAAGGAGAGAGTGTTCAAAGATTGCTTGGGCTTCTTGGACACGGAAGTCGATGGTGGCTGCAAGGATGGATTCGCCACGGCGACCGGTGCGAATGTTGGTGCCGGATTCACCGCCGAACTCTGCGGGGATGGCACCTTCGAGACGTTCTTGGCGTTCCAAACGGTCCATTGCAACATCGGTTTTGTACCCTGGGTTGGTTTGCAACTGTTGAATGTCGCCACCTTTAACAACGCCTAACTGTCCTGTTTTGCCGTCAGCAATTTGAATAATCTCAGGGTTCTCACCAGCACGAGCAACCAAGTATTCGTCTGGGAAAATGCCACGCTCAATAGCAATCTCGGTCAACGCTTGCAGGCGGGCACGGGTGAAGTATGGGCCAATCATGCCGTCAAATTGTCCCGATGGGCGGTCCAAAGTGATGCGGTGGGGCACAATCGCTAGTGGCATACCGGTGCGGTTTACCATTCTTTCCAGTTCCACCACCTCTAAACCAAGACCCATTGGTCCTGTCATCCATTCTTTGCGTTCTTGACCCAAAACACATAAAACAATTTCGTTAGCCGAAACATATTCGAGGATAGTGAAGCGAGTGTCGTACCCAATTTTGCCCATGCGTAGAACGCCGGACACCATGTGCCCGTAGTTAGTCAGCAACCATTGTGCCGGTTTGCTGTATGTAAAAATGCAGTCGTGCGGGACGGGGTCATCGGGGTCATCCATTGAGCAAGGGAAGGTGTCAAGAGGATTCCTGATGTGCCACTTTGGGGTAAGGGTTCGAAAGTCAGGTTTGACAACAACAGGGCTGTTTGAGTACGCAAGAAGGTGGCGGGCACGCCGTCGCATCTTCATGTTCATGCGGTTGTGGTCCCAAATGGACAACATTGCTCGTTTGCGGTCACGTGCCAGTTTTTGTGAACGGTCTTGCCCTTCACGTAGCGGCGGAAAATACGGAGACGGCATTGTTGACGCAACACGGGTAGACATTTGGTCCAAGCCTTGTGTAATAAGTGACGCAACATTGGAACGGGCGTTGCGGTCCAGTTCGTTCAACGGAATGATTTCATCACCGTTGACATGGTCACGTAACTCTCGCATCTTGAGAAGTAGGGGTCCACGGTCTTCGAGGCGTTGCCGGTACAGTTCGTGGATTTCCTCAACAGTTATCATTCAGCAGCCTTGGTTAGTGACACTTATCTCCGCAAAATAGCACACTAGCGAAGCAACCATGATGGTCGCCACAGGCGGGGCGGCACTTTTGCTTGAGATAGGTTGGGCACATTCAGCACTGCCATCCATATTGACATCACAATGTCGGTTTGGTTCTTTTTGTCACGATTCCATTTTGTTAATTCGTCAACAGCGGCAAGGGTTTTCCAGTTCCCTCTCATGTGTGGCAGGCGAAACGCACCAGTTCGGAACAAAGGTGGCAGCAAAGCCTCGACTCCTAGTTTTTCGTCCAGTTTGTTGCGGTGGGTGGTGTGCGGGATGACGTTCACCCCGTGCATTGTTTGCCATTTCCGCACAAAATCGTGCGCCAACAGAAACCGTTGAGCGGCGTTGATTTCCACAATCCAATGGGAGATGGGGTAACCAAGGGCGAATGACCGGTTTTGCCATTCCTCCATGATTCCGGTGTATTCACTGGTGGTGGTGTTGTAACCGAGGAGTTCTTCGGCGGTCAGTTTGACACGTTCGATGTCGATGACGTGGTACAGGTTTTGTTGCGGCTGGTACAAAATCCAGGTGAGTGCCCAAAATTGGGTGGGCGACGGGTCGATGGCGACAATGGACAGCACCGGTGGGGCAAGCGATGGGGGGATTTCGGAGTGTCCTCGTTCATGGTCGATGCACCCTGAGTACATGACGCCATCTTGACCAAGGCCGCCATGTATCCATGTGGGTGAAATCAGGTGCCGGTCTGCTTCTAGGTCTTGTTGTTGGTACACAACTTCGAACACGTCTGGTTTGGAGTACCGGATGAACGAAAGGTCTTTCCACGGCAGACGTTTGGGGTCTAGAAGGGGGCCGTTTGGGTACGGTTCGGCGTTTTGGCGGCGGGATTCTTTACCCGTGTCTAGTTCTGGGTAGTACGCATGATAAATGATGTGGTGGTATTTCGCTTGCTTTTGCGGTTCCATTGCTTCTAGTTGTTCTGGTGAGGTGATGTCGGAGCCGTCGTAACCATCATCAATGTCGTCGTAGGTCACTTTGTTTAAACAGTGGGCGTAAAGGTCGCCGGTTCCTAATCGCTGTCCTACGACTGCAAGTAACCCGCCTGGGTCAACACGGGCTTCTGCGACGTTGTCCCATCTTTCTAGGAGTTTGTCTCTGGCGACGGATTCACGGGTGTTGTCGGGGGAGGCGACGTCGTCGAATAGGCACAGGTCGGCACGATGTCCGATGAATTCTGCTTCGATGCCATAGGCACGAACGGTTGGTTCTTTGTTGTCTAGACCGTTTCCGTCTAGTTGTTCGACTACGAATTCGTCTGCCCGCCATAGGGCACCTTTGTCGGTAGGGCGGAATCTGCCGTAGTCAACGGACAGGCAACCTTCGGCATTTAGTGCTAAACCCTTGTCGACGAGAGATGGGTCTGGTTGTAGCGGCATGGGTCGCTCTAAGGTTTCACGGATGCGGCGGGAGTACAACTTCGCCATTGCTTGTGAGACGGACCCAATCATAATTCGGATTTTGCGGTCCCGACATATCATCCACACAGCAAGGTCGTGGAATAGGGTTGATTTGCCTGCGCCTGGTGGGACGTTGACGACAACGAATTCTTTTTCTTCGCTTCTGTACAATTTTTCTAAAGCGTACGCAGCCTCTACCTGCCATGGTGACGGCATACGCCCCAAGTAATAGCGTCTGAAGAAATCAAAATCTTCCATACCACGTTTCGCTTCATCGCAAAGGTTCTCATATGCGACTGCGGTGGGAAGTTCGATTGCGTCCAATATGGCGTTGTACTCGTCACGTTGCACACCCCCTTCGTTGCGGCGAGCCTTCGCCACCTTCGCATTAGCCAACTCAGCGTTCGCTTCTGCGGCTTTTAGTTTCTTTAACCATTTAGAGCCGGTGTTGACGTGGACTCCTGCGACACGGGAGGCGTCACTTATTGTTTTACCTTGAGCGATGGCTGCAAAGAACTTTGCTTTGTCAGCGGGTGAAACAGCACGTTTTGTTCCCATGAGAAGTTGTTGCAACGATACACCGAAGATGTATACTTGCGCCACAACACAGTCACGCAAGGGCGTACACCTGTTGCAAGGTGCGGGCGAAAACACACGGGAACGTGGGTAGATGAACCCTGCAACCAAAAAGTACCCACGACCGAACCTTCCCCTGTTGTGTAAGAGGTTCAAGCAGCGTAACGAACGACAAATCGTTAAACCTTTGGTGTCGGCTAAAACAAACTGGCTACGGCCACCATGCTCTATGAGCAGAAGCGTGGGGGGAAGCCATTCCAGCATTGTGTGCATCCAGCAATCACCCCCACTAGCGCACCCCCCTCAAGGGGGGCTTGCTACCAGAAACGTATTGCGGACCCGTCACACGGGTTCAGGTCCGCACGTGACATTTTTCTTTTTTCCTTTTTTCTTTTTAAGTAGCAGATAGGACAGGCCGCAAGCAAACAAGCCCCAATAAGAGCGGTACAGTTACCCCATGAAACAAAAATGCTTCTGCAAAATGACCCCCAACGAAACCTGGTGCTCCGACGAAGAAGAAGACGACTAACCACACACAGCACCCGCCTGACCACACAGAGTGACCACACCCCAAAAGAGTGAAAACCTACCGCTCAAATATATACCCGCCCCCCGCTACGCACCGACGGCAGACCCCCAGTCTGTGATTCTACGACGTACTAGGTCGAACAGTCACCGTCTGTTCGTTGACGATACGACCTACAACTAACAACAGTCGTTGACTCTTCCCGTAGATAGTTGCATCTGCAACAAACGCAGAAGGTAGCGCCCGAGCCAGTCCGCCTAAGTGAGAATTGGTGAGAATGGGAATGGGTGGGAATGGGGGTGGATTATTTGTCTAGGTAATGAAACTAGAAAAATTCCTGTCGTACGTCTTGACACGTGGCACGAATTGTGGCACGATTCGTGTGTCGGTGGCAACGGGCCGCCGCAACGAAAGGGGCCAGAGATGGTGACAGAGACAGACACAACAGAAGGGGTGGCGCCAGTCATCGCCGCTCTACAAGGGGCATACGGTGACCTAGCCGCACATGTCAAGACGGCAACGGGGGTGGACATGCCACCGGCCACCATCATCGTCAAGCGAGATTCAAGGGCATGGGGCCACATCACTGTCCGTCCCGCATGGCAGGCCGACAGGGAAGAACTAGACACGGACTACGGCTACGGGCACGTCGCAGTCACCATGGGGCTAGGGATGCGAACAGTCACGGACTATTCCCACGAAATCATGGTGAGTGGTGAGAATCTGGCCCGAGGCGCCGTCGATGTCTTCGGCACTCTGGCGCACGAGGCGGCCCACGCTTTCAACATTGCGGCGAACATTCACGACGTCGATTCGAACGGGCGACACAACAAGAAATTCAAGGACACTGCCGAACGTCTGTTCGGTCTTGAAATTTCAGAGTACGCCCCGAATCATTGGGCCGGATGGACAAAAACCGATGTGCCTCTGTCCTGTCGTAAGACATGGAAGACAACAATTACCCGCATCGACGACGCCATCAAGGTGCACGCCGGTCAGCATAAGACCACGGGCGGCGGATGGTCCGGCGGGTTCACGGTCGGGCCGGTGCCCACGGGAGGCCGCAACAAGAACGGCGTCAAGGCCACGTGTGGATGCGGGTCAATCATCCGGACATCGCAGAAGGCGCTCGACAAGGGCATCACGTGCGGAGAGTGCGAACAAATGTTCGTCGGAGAGGGGAGGTGATACGACTACTGTCGTAAGACAGAACGTGTGACACATGTCACATCAGATATCCACCAAAGGTGTCACACTTGATGCTAGTGTGAAATCAAGGGCCAAGGGAGGCCCAGAAAGAAAGGACAAGACATGACAGAAACCGTCGACCAAGAGGCATGGGAGAAGGCCTGCGAAATCGTCATCAGACGGATGAGAGACCTTCTCGACCCCTGCCACCACGGGCACATTGACTGCTCGAACGAACCGAACGGGCCTTGTCTCAACGAGGAGACCGCCAAAGAGTACGAGCGCCAAGTGTTCGTCAAGCGCCTCTTGCGGGAGGAACTAGACGGCGACATCATCGACATCACGACGGGCCGCTACGTCGGCAAGGCACGAGACGTCTGGTCATAAGACAGGAAGGGGCGTGCAGAAAATCTCTGACCTTGTGTCTCGCCTCCCTGTCGTAAGACAGGGGGGAGGGGCAGAGGGGCAATGGTTGCCACTCTATAGAAAGGACAAGACATGACACGGAAAGACTACGAGGCCATCGCCACGGCGTTGCGCAAGGTGCGGGCCGATAGGTCGGCACCGAATGGCGGGATGCTCCCGTCCGAAGTGCTCGGCACTATCGAAGACATAGAGGACGCTCTCGCCGGAGTGTTCGCCAGCGATAACCCACGATTCAATCGTGACCGATTCATCAAGGCCTGCGGGCACATCGAGTCGTAAGACAGGAAGGAAAGGGACATGAAATACGAGACCATCATGGGGGGGGAATTTCTCGCCCTCCACTACAGCGAGGAAGAGCAAGTGACGTGGCGTGTCTACATCGAGATGTCGTCGGCATGTTCTAACCCAGTGCTAAGGGCTAAAGCAGTCATGGCGATACGAGATGCGAAGGCACGAGGGCACTACGACATGTGCATACAGGCGCTAACGATGCGCAGGCGGCAACGTCTGACGACCGCCATCGTGACTCAGAGGCGCTGGCAAGCGGATGTGTCACGTCGCCCGCAACGAAACAGGCACCACGATTCGTGGGCCATCCGTGAGAAGTACGTCGCATGTCGTGATGTCTGACGTAAGACAGGACGGGGACAGTCGGTGTCTGTTCGGGTTCGATTCCCGACCCGCCCACGGTGTGACAAGAGTCACACTAGACATCACTTGACATTCGTGTCACAGTATGTCACTCTATAACCGGTGCACAGAGCACCACCAAGAAAGGAACCAACAGTGAAGAAAACAGACATCATGGAGATTCTCTTGAAGAATCCCCAGACCGTGTGGCAACGGTCCGACACGGCAGGCCAGTGGAGAGCAACATACTTCATCATCGACGGATTCGTCGAAGACAAGATGGACAAGTACGCCAAGCGCTCGACCACCTATGCTGTCGTAAGACCGGTGCACAGCGATTGTTGTCGACACATCGTCACGGACATCTTCAACGGAGCCGGAGAATGGGTCGGGATTGAACGGTCACCCGACACCCGCCCACTATCGGAGCGTGTTAGCGTCAAGGCTACCGAGTACACGGTCAAGGTGTCCCTGTCTACGGTCGGTGGATGGAGGGCGTTGAGCGTCGAGGATTTCGCCGCTCTCGAACTCAATCGCTACGAGGCCGAAGAAATTCAGATGGACCAAGACAAGATGCGGGAGACCATCCGCAGCAATCAACGGGCCACGCTGGAGCGACTGCTCGTCGAGGCAGGCATCGTCGACAAGGTGCAATGGGGCATGGTCGGAGATAACGGGGCAATCCGTCTTGACCTTATCGCCACCGACAATCTCATCAAGGTGCTGACCGACGTTGCCGGTCGTAAGACAGGACAGGAGGTGGCCTGACATGGGTACACGTAGCATCATCGCAATCCCCGACGCAGAGTGCGGATGGAAGGGGCGCTACGTCCACTACGACGGTTACCCCACAGGGGTCGGCGCTCAAGTGTGGGCGATGGTCATGCGCAGTGGCCTGACCGAAACCATCAAGGTGCTGACGGAGGACCATCACTCATGGTCCAGTCTTACGACAGCAACCGAGCAAAACGAAACATCGGCTCGTCTTGACTACCCATTCATAGCGGGATGGGGTGAGCCGCACGTCGACGGGAACCCCGATGCATGGGTCATCGCTGATGGCGACAAGTGGGGGTGCGAGTGGGCCTACCTTCTCACCCCGCAGGGCATGGAGGTCATGTCTATCGCCATAGGTTCTGACGAATGTGTCCCCGCAGGGTTCTTCCCATGGGGTGCACAGACTGTGCCGTACTTCGTGCGGGATGCAATCGAAGCAGGGTGGCTGGTCGAGGCGGTGATGTCGTGAACATCAAGGACCGTCGTCGAGCGGTGCGGCAACGTGCAGGCATGGCCGAATCGTTCCCGCATCGTGGCCGCTACACCGTGGCCCTCATCGGTGCCATCATCATCGGCGGCGCCTTCGAGAATCCCGCTGGCTGGTGCGTCGTCGTGGCGGCAAGCGCTGGCCTGATGGTGCTGGCCCTGACCATGCCGAAGGGGTGGTGAGAATGGAAGGCAAGACCGTGGTGTGTGAGGACTGCGACGAGGTCATCTGGGAGGACGAAGCGTTCTGGACTCACGACTTTCGGTATCACAGCGGCGACAACGAGTGCTTATGCAAGGTGTGCTGGCAGATACGAAACATCGACTGAGATGCCTGTCTTACGACCGGAGGTGTGACGGATGTCACATGCGAAGGTACTTGACAAGCGTGTCACGGTATGTTATACTGGTCTCATCGGTCACACGACCGAGAAGAAAGGAAACCATGAAAGCGAAGATGCTCAAGGCATCGAAGAACATTCAAGGTGGTGTCTACTACGAACTAGACACGCCAATCGAACACGACGGCAAGAAGTACGAGGTCATTTGTACGTGGTCAGCCAAGCGACACACGTCAATGATACTCACCTTCCCCGCAAGGTCGGGGGTGTTGGCGGTAAGTCGACGGGACGGCAAGTTCATCACTGAAGGAGATGTCCTTTCCGTCGATGGCTACGTCAAGTCGGCGGACCTTCTCGACCGCATCGGATACTCACTGTCCTGACGTAAGACAGCGGGCGGGGCAAGGCCCACGGCAGGAGCGACACCTGCCCGCCCACCATGCCAACCAACAACGGGTGGCAGAAGAAAGGAACCATGAACTACAAACTGACACACCGACGCATTGACCTACTGAGGTCAGCACTCTGTTACCTCGAACAAGAGTACGAGGATATGGGTTTCGAGAACACATCTGATGGGTTCACATCGGAACAACACATGAAACAAGAGTTCCACGCCACTTTCCAATGGCTCAACCAACAACAAAACAAGCGCAACAAAAAGGCATCATGAAATGAAGACCGAACTACAAACCATGACCATCGAAGAATGGGAAGAACGGTACCGCCCAGTCTTCAACCCGAAACCCGACGCAGGGTGGGAACGCTGGTGCGGGGACGACCTTCAAGGCGGACTCCTCTGGGAAACCTACGGTGCCGAGCATACCATCGTTTATCTCATGGACGAACACCACGTGTGGACATGGCTCGACGGCGACGACGGGACGGTGCTAGTCAACGGTCGGATGTGGGTCAACCGCATCGGCTACGTCATCACCGAACTCCCATGGCATGACAGCGATGTCATCGACGTGAAGGTTGACTGAGATGAACGAAGCACAACGATTCGCCAACCACATGAGAAGCATCGACAAGGATGACCTTTATCAAGAGTGGGCGGTGGCCGACCTTGTCTGGGCTATCGAAGAACTCACACGGCACCTCGACGAAACACTCCAACAGTTAGACGACCTCGAAGAACGGGTGAGCGCATGATGTTCGGACGTAAGACAGCATACGAACCACGATGGGTGGTCCGTCGACTTGTCGGTGGTCGACCGTTCGAATACCTGCGCCTAACCAAAGGCGGTTACCGCTGGACACGGCTACCTGCACAGGCGACACGGTTCACATCACCAGATAATGCGCACAAAGAAATCCAATGGTCAGAGTTGGCGTGGCATCACGGAGTTGCTGTTTACGAACTCTGATACGGTCTGCACGAACCCGCCTTGTCGTTCCCCCTTCCCGATGAGGCGGGTTCTTTGCTGTCATAAGACAGACGTCACCACTCGTAGCCGACTGGTTTGCTTCGAGATAATTCAACCCTTTGACGTGGGGTCATGCCACCCCACACCCCGTAGCGGCACCGTTCGCCCGACTCGTTTCGCATAGCCGCTCGCAAACATTCCAGCCTAACCGTGCACGTCTCGCAGTACGTGAGCGCTTTGTCGTATATATGTTGTGATGCTTCACCGCAATCGACTTCGGGGAAGAACACTTCTGTTGGCACGTCGACGCAGGCGCTACGCCTTTGCCATTCAGGGACAAGCCCCATGTCACACGCCTTGTGGTCGTCGCCAGAGTGCCGGTGCGAAGTTTGCTTCGACCGCTTTACGTGTCGCCCTGTCCTCGTATGCCCGCATGATGTGGACGCATACGTCATCGCCAAGGTCCAGCATTTGTTCTTCAGGACTGGTCATTGGGATGCCGTCATGGATAGCGCAGACGGTCGGACTCATCCACGAATTACGTAGACCAATCTCGTACCACTGTGCAAAGTCGATGTCCTTGATAGGGTCGGCCATCAGAAATCCAAATCGAATTTCTCGCTGACCTGTCGTACGACAGCATCAGTTTGGTCTTTGACCCATGCGGTCCAACGGCATGACGGTCCGACCTCATCGGCAACTAATCGTGTCGACTTGCCTTTCGAGCCGTCCTTCTTGGTGTACTCGTCTTGTTCCATGCGGCCTACGACGATGACAGAGTCACCTTTGCTGATGGTAGCGGCCACATTCTCAGCGGTTTTGCCAAAGCACACCACATTGAACCATGATGTTTTCTTCTTGTCGTCCTTGCCTGTTGTTGAAGCAACGGTGAAGTCGAGCACTGCCATACCTGATGGTGTGACTCGAAGTTCGGGCGGTTGCCCGACGTTACCTGTGACTGTGATGTTGTTCATTGTTGTCCTTCCTGATTAGTGGAATCGTTCTGTTAGCCCGCTTTTGGCAGGCGTGTGTCGGCGGGTAGGTGGGGGTAACGAATAGCGTTGCTGTCGTATGACAGTGCGGGCAGTGCCAATCTGAACGCATAGAGATTCCCTTCCCGACCATAGTTTGTTTAGTTTACCTTGGTCCATTTCTTCGGGTCAAGGCTCTTTCTGTTTTTTATACAACCCCACCCATTGAAACCGACAGGTTGCTTGGAGTAGGTGAAGAAGTGAAACCCGAGCACTGCGATGCGATTGGCTATCACAATCTGTTCCGTTTTGGTTGCTTGCCACGGGGTAGGTGCGAACTGTCTGCCACCCCACCGAACCCACGTGCCAATGTAGATACCAAGACCACCAGACCAGCGGCCTTTATCTCGCCAGTCAGCGGTGTATCCATCCTTGGATGATTCGCAGATTGCTACCTGCTCCCAGTATTCAACAGGTGGAACTTTGTGGTTGCGCATCTGAACAGATAGTTCCAGCATGGCTTTGGTGAATCCTTCCTTTACAACCGGTGAGTTTTGTCCAGCCATGACCGGTGCGGCTGGTGCTAGTAGGGATATGACGATTGCGGTGAGGGCGAACTTTCGCATTGGTACTCCTTTGACGAGGGACAAGGTCAAGCAGGGCTCATAGATTCTCCTTTTGTGTCACAAATTTATTTATTCTACCAACGTCAGATGACTCTGATGATGCACGAGTGTAACGGTATTTCGATGAAGTCTTCACCATTTGTGTACTTCGTATCTTTTCTTACGACAGGAGAACGAGAAGCCGTACCACCATGCACGAGCAACAGTCGTGTGCGTTCATCGTTCAGCATTGTGAGATATGTGTCGTCTTTTGCAAACTTCAATTTACGTGCGGCAAAATGAACCGTCCTGAATGGGAATTGAACCCCTTGCCAGTTGTGTTTTACTTCCACTTCAAACCCCCACACCGTGTTGTATTTGTCAGCCAGCACATCGATGCCGTATTGGTCAGGGTTGATGTAAGCGTTGTACCATCTGGCTTTTAACCATTCCACCACTAGGTGTTTGGCGTCGTCGTCAGCGTCGTACAACTCGCTGTCAAATGGTTTCGCTGTCATCTGCCACTACGCTTCTCCCTGCGCTTCAAATCGGCAAGTTCCAGAACTAACCCGTATCCTGGAGCGTTGCGGTTAGGTTCCTCGTGCCTGCCGATACGTTCCGATGGATGGATAGGTTTCAATGCCCATTCCCCGCAGAACCATTCCGGTCGTACGACAGGGAACAATGCTGTGTCACCATCCTGTGATGCAACTGGTGGCAGTCGGCGGCACGTGTCACCGTAAGCCCAGATGCACGATGCGCATGACCTCATCAGTAACCCGCCTTTTTCAACAGGCGAACCATGTCATCAAGTCGCATGACCGCATACTGGTCTGCACCGTCGCCGTATCCCGTACGCTTGACAACTAAGATGCCATAGTCGGCATCGGCGTTCTTGCGTTCCTGTTCGGTTTCCTTCAACCAACCAGAGAAGTCGTGCGCTTTCTTCGCCTTGCACTCCCACACCAACGGGCCGGTGCCAGAGATGTCACCTTTGTCGAGAGCACCGTGCAAAGCACGTCGTTCAGCAGACGGGTAATTACCACTGTCCCGCATCCATCTGACAACGAGTGTCTCGAACGCTGTTCCTTTAGCCCTGCTTTTCGACACGTTCCCACTCCTCCAGAATCAAACGACGGATAAGCACTGATTGCGTACATCCTCTACGACGGGCAAGTTCTTTTACTTGGTGTACCTGTGCGTCAGCAATGCGGATACCCATGAAACGGGTTGATGCTGTTTTTCCTGACGGGTCAACTGTTCTTGGTGCGCTCATGGTTTTTGCTGTTGTAGTTCCTTGAACGCCTTACGTAATTTCGGAAGGTCGCTCTGCTTCAACTTGCCGTTCTCCAACCCTGCTTTGTCAAGCACATCTTCGGGGAATAAACCAGCATTGACAACAGCATTGTTGAATTTGGCAACGTCGTCTGGCGATAACGGTGCGTCAATCTCTTGTCCCTGTCGTACGGCAGGAGTTGGTGCTGGTGCAAGTTGTTGTTTGCGAGGGGAGGCAGAAGCGGGATGCTCGCCCAAGTCATCCCATTCCTGCTTGGACCACAAACTGAGGGCAATACCGAAACGCATCGCAGCGTTGCGCAAGAAATCACCCACCAGTTCCTTGTCGAGTTCTGGTTTGTCTGCTCTGACCGAACCTACGCCGAGTCGTGCCTGACCAAGCAATGTAAGTTCACCCCACATTGTTGCCATGCCGTTCTCCACATGGATGGCTGGTCGACCGTTATCCCATGCGATAGGGACCCAACGCCAATGCGGGTCGACGTCCAACAAGATTTTCGTAATCTCACTATGAGACACGTAGTCCAACTGGGTGCCACCCTTGGGTAGTTTGCCCACAATTTTCGGGTCAGGAACCCCGTACTTGTCCAGTACGAGTTTCAGTTTTTCTGTGTTTGCATTTTCCATTTTATTCCCCCTTCAACCGCAGTGTGCGGCTTTGAGTTTTCTTGGTGTACTTCTCGGCCAAAGCGGGTTGCTCTGCCTGAAATCTTTTGACATCGAAGAATTCACGATTGAATGATTTCCATGTTGCGACTGTTTCGCCGTTGATGGTGGCTATTTGCGATGGCCCGATGAGTTGGCACAGTTCGGCTTTGAGTTTGTCTTCGAGTTGTTTGTATGAGGCCGCTTCTGCCTTGACGTGGCGGAGTTGGTTGACGAGTTCAAGTGCTGTTGCGGGCAGTTCGACTGGTTCGTCTGTCACGTTCTGGAATCGTGTACTGATTGTTTCGTAGGAGTACTGCACTCCTTCGGGTGTGATACCCAGTTCGATTGCTGACAACCATTGTTCAGCGGTGGCAATGTGTTCGTCCATTTCGATTGGCGACATCGACTGGTCATACAAGTGCAGGTTGAGTGACGGGTCGAATACTGCCCATGTGACACGTTGCGCATCGGAACAGATGGCTTGTTGTACACCTTGGATTTTCCAGTAGTCGGGCAGTTCGCCTCGCCACGTGCGGGTGGTGGTTTTGACTTCGAGAATGTGTTTGTTTTCTTCGTTCCATCCGTCGAGGGTGGCGATGAGGTGGCATCCGTTGTCGTTGTCGTAACAGAACAGTTGGTCAGGTGTGATGAATGTTGTGCCGAGCAGGTCACCCGCCCATTCAATGATGGTTGCTTCGAGACGGTTGCCTCGTTCCATTGCTTTGTTCGGTGCGATTGGTGTTGGTGCTACACCGGATAGCAATTCGGCGGCATACACATCTGCTGGTACGAACGGGTGAAGTCCGTAGATTGCGGCGGCGGCTGACGCTGAAATGCGGCGGTTGCCTTGGTCATCTTGGTACCGCTGGTTCAGCCATTCTTGACTGCCGTGCGGCGCTTTAGGTATGCGGTAACGGTTGTGTCCCACTGTTGGTCCCCTTTCTTGAGGTGTCTGTATCACGATACAGAATAGAGGACCGGTGTGTCAAGTATTTAGGAGGACCGTTTTTCTAACCATCTCGACGGGGATATGAAACGGGTGGATTCCCTCGCCGTCTTTGTAGGTTTGCCACAACGAGACATGGCCTTTCTTGGACCCAGGGTCTCCTTCCGGCACCATAAATCCTACGGTCGTGACAACGCACTCACCGTCGTCGCCGTAGTCACCCATCTCTATCCATCCGCCGTGACCTGCATGGGCATCGGCCCAGTAAACAAGAACTATGGGATACGCAGGAAGTTCCATGGTGGGAGCCTACTCAAGCCGCCTGTTTTTGGCGGGCGTTCTCTAAGACGGTGTCAATAGCGTGGATTGCTTGCAGAAGTTCGGCTTCTTCTGGGCCTCTGGCAACCACTCTGGTAAGGAAACGACGAATAGTGAGCAACATTTGAATGGTCATAGGGAGCGGGGACTCTACACCATCAAACGTCCCCTGTTGCATGGTCACGGATGTGGGTGTCGACCTTGTTTTCTATGCGGTTCAACGACTCGGCAACGACAGCGTGGTCGTTACGGTTCTCTTTCCGTAGCGACTGGATAAGCGCCGCAATGACCCCGCCGACAGCAGCAATGACCGCAACCGTGACCGCTTCCATCACTCAGCCGGTGCGTCGGCCCCGTGGATTTCTTTCCACAAGGCGTTGATGGCCTGTGCGTTGTCGGCCAACTTTGGAGAAATCTCCCAATGGCACCATGCTGCACCCTTTGACCCGCCGTTGTCGGTTGCGGTCCACTGCTTCCAACCGGCCTTGCCGCCCAGTTCTTTACGTGAACAACGCCAACCTTTGCCCCACTCACCAGCGTCGTAATCGTGGATTTCTTCAATCTGCAACTTCTCAGCGTTCTCCTCAAGGAACGCAATGATTTCGTTAGTTACCTTACGGTTCGGCCCTTGGATGTCAGCGGCACGACCTGTCGCATGAACGCTCAGATTCGATGACCCTCTCATGTTGCGCACCACATAGGTGCCAAGGTTCTTCGCCCCGTACTTCTTGCACAGCAACGCTTGCAAACGCTCTGTGCCAGCCCGCTTTGCCTTTGCTGCGCCGTCTGATGTGCCTGTGTACTTTCTTGCCATAAGACAGGACATTATCAGGACTTGCTGAATGGGTTTCGTGCTGTTACTATGCCTTGCGGCCCACGGTGGTTTTATCCCTTTCTTCCACCGTGGGCCGTTTTAATCCTCCGATGTTGCTTCGAAGTAAATAGCAACAAGGTTTACGATGAGGGCGGCACCTGAAATCCAAAGGGCTTGGCTGCGCACTTCACCTGACAACGTGATAATGACAAGGGCTGTGCCCGCTGCCCACATCAGCATTGATGTCACGGGGATAGCCCATTTGCTCATACGGTTTTTCATTCTAATTCCTCCGTCTCACAGCCCCAGATGAGGCCAATGTGGTTGCACCTATTGCAACAAGAACCCTTCGCTGCCCCACCGGAATCTTGGAATCGGCGGGAACATAGTTGTCAAACTCTCCTGAGTAAATGTTTACTTCTTCTTCGAAGGTTTTTTTGACGGACGTGTCGGCTTCGTTCAGGGCGTTGACGAGTTCGGTGATTTGTTCGGGGGCTAGGTCGTCGATGTTGGCGACCAGTTCGACCACGTTTTCGGGGGTCACAACGGGGGGCACTGTAATGACCGGCATGGGTTCCCTATTCTCAGTGGTGGTCACTGGGGGGATGGTGGTTGATGTCGTCATGGTGGGCACGACAGGGGGCAATCCGACCGTTGTGGTGGGGCGAGGCAGGGTGGTTGTTGTTGGGGGCACAGTCGTCGTCTGTTGCACGGTTGAAGTTGTCGTGGTTTCAGCAACAGTCGTCGTAGTCTGAACCGGTGGACTTGTGGAAGTACTTACTGCCGTTTGTGGTGGCAGCGTGGTTGTGGTCGGGGGACTAGATGTCGTCGTTGACAACTCAACAACGATTGACGTTGTGGTCGATGCGACTTCGACGGTGGTGCTCGACTGAACAACGGAAGTTGTGGTTGGTTCAACTGAGGTGGTGGTGGGTTCAACTGTGGTCGTGGTGGACTGTTGAGTTGTTGTCGTTTCAACTGTGGTGGTCGTCGTGGTTCCCGTCGTTTGCGGCACCACTGCGACATTGGTGGATACGTCGTACGATACGCCGTCATACCAACGGTTCGGGTCACCGCAACAAACACCTGCCCTAAGCCTGTACGACCCAGGTTCCAGTTCCCGTTCTATGAATGATTGAAGTCCGAACCAGTCGTCGTTCGCCGCTTGCAATACCCCCTGTTGGTTGAATAACCACAGCATCGGGTCAGACCAGTATCCGTTAACAGCAAATGTGCGTACACTAAAAAGTGACCGTTCGGTAAAAGAAAACCAATAATCAGTTGGTCCGGTAACACGAACACTATCGGCATTGACATTTGATGCAAACGCCAGTGCGAACGGGATGAGGAATAGAAGTCGGCTAACTCTCTTGAGAGTCAACTGCGGCCTCGGCTGCACCCTTCGCTTCGTTCACTGCGGCACGTGTCTCAGACTTGACACCGAACGCTTCGTCGACTTCTTCTTTGGTGAGTCCACCGTCAAGTGATGCTTGTGCCAGTTTGGTGATGACTGTTGCGCAGGCTGTGAAACCAGCAAGTGCTGCCGAGTACCACAGTGGTATTGATTGTTCTGGGTTGATGGCGTTGATGACCGATGAGCCGGTGATGATGCCGAGTGAGGACACGAGGAACAGGGCAATCATGCGTCCGAGGATGTCTTTGGCAACTTTTAAACTCATCATGGTTGGCTCCTAAACGTAGTCGTGCTTAATAATATAGTTCACGGCTACGAACGGCTGGAAGTAGTCGTCGTTAGCGAATCCGCCGTTGCCTGAACTGCCAGTGAACTCCGGCAGGTCCACGGTGTGGTCATGTGACGTGTTTGTAGCAACCGCCAAGGTGTGGGAGTGACCGTGGCTTGACATATTTGCCGTGCTGCTAACCGCATCAACATTCGTATTAGTAAGAAACGCAGCCGCAGCACCAGTTCCCTCAAACCCTTGTGTTGCGGCTTGGGTGTTATCGGTGATGCTACCCGTTAGCGAGTGGCTGTGTGAACCACCCGTAATCGAGTGGGACGCATGGTCATGGTTGATGGTATGCGTGTGCGTTGGCAAATGGTTGCTTGCAATCTTGCGGTCGCCACCGGTGCCAAGCAACGTGGAACCAGTACCAGATGCCGCTTTGCCCATCGGGACACGTGCTCGCAGGTCCGGCGTGTTTGCACCAACCAAAGCAATAAGGGTGGCGTACGCACCACCGATGGCATCGCCGTTACACAGCAACCAACCAGTCGGGGCTGACGAGCCACCGTACGCAACGATGGTGCCGACGGGCGGCAAGGCGTTCTGCAACACTGTCGCCAACTTTGCCAACGTCACGTTCGCATCAAGAATCTTTGCGGTAGTCACCGCATCAGAAGCAATACCAGCCGCCGCAACTTGACCCCACTCAGGGGCAGTCGCACCGCCGTTCACTTTCAACACCTGACCAGCAGTACCAATCGCCAACTGCGCAAACGACGGGTCACCCAAATAAACAATGCCACCCTGATTCGCATACGTGGCAGCCAACTGGTTCGCTTCATCAAAATCCCGTGCCGTGGCAACCGGATACACCGTCGCACCACCAGCAATAGCCGAACGAGCCGTCGTGTCATCAACACCACGACCATTCGCAGAAGCACTATTAGAACCAACAGACGGGTCCACCACCGTCATCGTTGACCCTGAACAGGTCACGCACATCTTTTCTTCCTGAGCCGTACCAGGAGCAACCACCACAAAAAACTTGCCAGAAGGCCAAGTTGACGGGCTGGTTGTCAGCGTGATTGATGTCTGTGTGGCCGACGAGACACCGCTGGAATCCAAGACAGCCGAAACAGGCGCACCTTTGTACGACCTGCGAATCTTCGGTGTGACAGCCAAAACAGTCTCCTATTCCTCAACCGAGCGCATTGTAACAGTTGCCGTACCCTGCCAAATCCAGTCCCGCTCAGCGGAGTCAACCGGCACCCACTCCATGTCCTCAACAATGACCGACACCGTTTCGCTGTTTATCTGCAACGTCACAATGCGGGGCAGCACAATCAGTTGGCGCAACTCGCTTAGTTCCTCATCAACATTGAAGTAGTAATCCTTGCCGTACAAATTGATGCGGCTATGAATAAGAATGGGGATACGGAAAAATTGGGACCGGAACGGGGCTGCATATGCCCGTGCTGTCCACCGTGTCAAAGTTGGGCCAACCAACGCCGAGGCACGGTTCAGGGCAAACTTGAACTGGGCTTCAATGGCGTGGTCATCCGAACCAGCAAACGAGTTTTCGGTGTCACTGTTGCTCTCCCATGTGCCGAGCAGTTCATAGTTGCCGCCGTCCAACGCCATGTAGGACTCAACTGTGCCGGTCAACGGCAACGAACGGGTGTCAACTTTGGCGACAAACTTGCGGTCAGGGATGCCCCACCGGTAATGACCAGTCTCAATGTTGCCGGAGGTGACAAGATTTGCGGAATCTTCCACGACAACTCCAACACCAGAGATGCTAAAGATGCGCTTACCGGACAACGAAGTAATTGACTTCACATCAGCAGTAGATGTGTACATCAAATCTGTGGCATGAGACGGGGTGTTTGCACCCACAAACGACGACAAATCAAGTCGACCCAAACCGGATGACGTGCCGTCGTAGTTAGACCAACCAAACCAAACAAACCGGTCCGACGCAGTGAAATCAAACACCGACCCTGTAGTTGGTATAAGCGAACCAGCAACAAGATTATTGTTGGAATCAGTTGTGCAGTACCGCACACCCTTGTTTGTGCCGACAAGAACTCCACCCAAATACCCGCAAACGGATGTTGGCACTTCTCCTAGTGGCAATTCCAACGCCACAATCGGCGCATCAAACCCTGTCGCATCGGCCTTCAACGTCAACTTGTACACCAAGCCATGCTCGCCAGAATAGGCACCGACATACACGGCGTTTTGTCCTGCGGCAGCACCAACAAACCGCAACGTAGTATCAGGCGACGTGTAATGCACGTTGTGGCTGCCTCCACCAATACCAATCACATACAGTTTGTTGTCAATCGATGCAAAACCCCAACCTTTTGCGTACCCAAAGTTCGCATACGTTTGGTTTGCTGTGCCGGTGGTCGGGTAAAATGCTGACACGGAAGCCCCGCCAGGTGTCGTGGAATAAATGTCATTGTTGGTGTAACCAACAAACACGTTTACACCGTTGGTTTCAAGACCGCTGATAGCAACACCGGCGGGTGCGCCCGTTGTCACCGAGTTCCATGTGGGTGATGAAGCAAACGGGTTGGTCGAATACTTCAACGTGTTGCCATCAGCCACATACACATACTCGGTGCCGCCGGATGACTTCACCACACAGGTAAACAAGTTTGTGTTCGCAGATGACAACGACAACTTTGTGGCGTTTAACAGGGACAACTGACCCTTCGTCCAAACATCCACACCCTTTGATTTATAAAACCGGTAATCCTGCGACTCCGCAGTATCCGCATACTTCTGCCCCGCACCGTAATGCCACGACACTTCACCACGCCGCCACAACCCACCAGGATTAATTGCAGCCTCACCAGGAGCCGTTGACTGGTCAACCGAATCACGAACACGTTGCTCAAAACCACGAGCCAACTGCCCCGACTTCATATCCACCAAATACGGGCGACCATTAATTGCTACCGGAAACACATCCGGCACAAGCGACGACGACGACGTGCCGGTATAAAACGCTGGTGTCCCCACAAACGGGATAGTGAACGTCAAAGACATCGACTAATCCCTTGATAGGAACGTGGGGTATTGCCTCTGCAAACGGGCCGCTTCTGCTGTGATGCGGTCCCTTCTCAACCTTTGCAAGTTCGTCAACGAACCATTCACCGCACCAGCAGGAACCTCATCAGAACGGCGAGTGTCACCCTGCGACTCGGTGAAGTTTCTTTTGATTTCACGGGGGCTAATCAGGCGAATCTGCGCACCGATAGCCAAAATGTCCTCACAGGTTGTGGGGATACCTGTGTAATTCTGCAAGTTCTGCGACTCAGCAGTAATGTTCCCGAACGCCGCTTTGTACACCACACGTAAACGCCCCGACCGCACCGCACCCTCAAACTTCAAAGCAAACCCTGAAGTGAAATCATCGGTGGGAAGGTCACGAACCAGTTTTACCTTGCGGATAACGGGGTAATCATCTGAGGTGTACCGCAACGACACGCTCATCAGGTCAATGGCGGACTGCATCTGCGGCAAGTTCAACAAGGTGTCGGTGCCGTTGTAATCCACATCGAAGGTTTTGACTTGGAACAAACCGTTCATTGGGCTAGACAGGTCGTCCAGTTCAGCGTTGACTGCTTCCAACACTTGTGCTCGTGGGAACCGTGGGTCAACTGTGATGATGCTGTTCGCTGTGTGCGCCGCAGCGGTTGTGCCGTTCCAGCCACGCTCAACTGTCAAGGTCTTAGTACCGGATGCGGCTTCCCAGATGTAGAACATTTCTGCGTCAATCTGGAATGTTTTGCCTGCCCGCAACCCACCAATGTCATAGGCGCACACCACCGACGTTGAAGTGGCGTTCAACGCAGTGTTCAGTTTGTTGCGTTCCTCGTTGGTTCCTGAAAGAACCTGTCGCAACGTGCGGTCTATGACAGTGGATGCGGTTGCCACTTACTTCTTCTT
>SXGQ01752105.1_pt1 | contig 36198 bp, 56 predicted proteins | sample 3178371 | NCBI WGS metagenome assembly SXGQ01 (sample SAMN11356859, study PRJNA531348) | freshwater metagenome | isolation source: freshwater sample F1-20 | place: China: Fuxian Lake, Yuxi | collected 2017-12-25 | reverse complement strand
CGAGGTAGGGCGCGAGCTTGAGGACATGGGCGGTCAACTTGGAACCTGGTTTGGTGCGATTGCTGACGTAAAAGCTGCTGACGAAGAGGCTGCCGATCCACCTCTTTTTCGAAAAGTCTTTGCCAAGTCCTCGGTTGAGCAAGAAGCAATTGAAAACCTGATGCGAAGGAAAAAGATCGAGCAGCAAGAGCGTGAACTGCGTGAGATGATCGTGTACCGATTCGGGGTTGATGCCTATCGAGACATGATCAAAGACCGGAACAATATTCGTGACGCACGAAAAAGAGCAGTTGATGCTCGTGCCAGAAGAATCAAGAAACTTGTGTTGAATGCGGTTGCCATTGCGCTGATCGCGCTGATCGTGGCGATACCGATAGCTGCCGCCGTTTACATAATGCAGAGGATGTAACCATGATGACTCTCTTATCTACCCTGCTGGGATTCGCCTCTGGCGGCCTGCCGAAGGTTCTTGATTACTTTCAAAACAGAGGTGACCAGCGTCACGAACTGGCGTTGATGGCTGCACAGCGTGAGCGTGAAATTGCGCTGGCGAAAGAAGGTTACATCGCTCAGGCACGAGTCGAGGAAATCAAAACAGATCAGATCGCCATGCAAACACAGGCGCAGGAAAAGATTGCGATGTGGAAGCACGACATGAAAATCGGCGAAGGGGCCAGCACTTGGGTCATTAACCTCCGCGCCTCTGTCCGCCCAGTTGTTACATATCTTTTCGTCGGGCTTTTAATCACCGTCGATGTTGCGGGAATCTGGTACGCGTACTCCACTGGGGTGGCCTTTGCTGATGCAATGAATCTTGTTTTCTCAGATGATGAAATGAGCATACTGGGTGCGATTGTCGCGTTTTGGTTCGGGTCGCAGAGTTTCTCCAAGAAATGAGCGACTTGATAAAGGCATTTGAGGGGTGTCATAACACCCCCTATTTGTGCCCAGCGAAGCTGTGGACGATTGGTTACGGCCATGTGCTGTACCCTGAGCAAGCGAAGCTGAAAGCTGATGAAAGACCCGCGTATCCACTCAAACCAGAGCACAACCGGGTGTGGGATGCTGATGAGATTGACGCGCTGCTTGAGGCTGATTTACAACGCTTTGAGAGCGGGGTACTACGACTATGCCCTGCTGCTGCTGATAATGATCGCCATTTTGCAGCGTTGGTTAGCTTTGCGTTCAATGTGGGGTTAGGTAATCTTCAGTCCTCCACGTTGCGGATGAAATACAACAGAGGGGATTTTGATGGGGCGGCAGATGAGTTTTTGAAGTGGGATAAGTCTGGCGGGAAAGTTTTGGCTGGACTAACCCGCAGACGTATTGCTGAAAGATTTTTGTTTCTGTCTTAAAATCTGGACAGGCTTGCTACCCAAGTCCCTTCGTCAACTGACACTATTTCCTCGTCAATTTCTACTCCAGCGTGGCCCATTGTTAGATTTTTTGGACTGAATCTAAAGGCCGCCTCTGCCGAGCTTGCAAATGTATTCTTTGGAGTCAGCACTCTGCTTTTTGTTACTACAGCCCCTTCAATCACAATCACTTTCCGTCCGTCATTGGTAGGGATGTAACCTTCCCCATGCAGATTTAGCCTGTATCCGTCTTTGGTCTTTCCTGCATAAACGGATTCGTACTTCCCAGGCTTAAACTCACTCATTTAAATAGTCCTCGTGCATCATGTCTATCGCGCGATTTATCGAGTCGATGGCTTCTTTGAGGTCTTGTTGCTGATTTTTCCCGCCGCCTCGATTGCCAGCCACAAGCAGCTTTTTTATAGCGTGCTGGATACATGGATTTGTTACATCAAATAGCTGAAGCACCCGATAAACGTCAATTGTCTCAAGGTGAGAAACATTTTTAAAGTAGTGACTATGCTTGGACATTGTTTGTGTCCTCCTTGATAAACACGCCGTTTTCGTTCAAATAGCCTTTGCGCTTAGAGATAATCTCGTAGGCATGGGCCATGCACTCGTTTGCAGTGAGTCCGTGAGCGCGAGCCACCATGCCAAGCTGGAAAGCGCAGTTTGCAATCATTCTGCTGCCGTAATAGTTGTATATTGCTGACGCATATTCGTCTGCATTGACGTAATGCGATATTGCTGACAATGGAGCAGTGCTATTAACGCTTGCGTTTATCGCGTCTGCAATTGCGCTATCTCGGCCTGAAACGCCCTCAATCATCACAAGAACAACAATGCTGTCTCCGATGTCATCAATGACTGGTTCTTTCTTCGCCATGCTATCAGCAAGCTCTCCTAACTCAGACTTCAGTTTCAGCCACTGACCTTCAAACGTGCCATTGCCAATAATCTTGCGATCAATTCCCCACTGCCGAAAGGCTTGGATGTATTCTTCGTTAGTCATGATATACCCCTATCTCGTATTTTATCTCTGCAATCTGCATACGCTTTGTTGTACCGTTGTTGAACTTCTGCAACTGGCCCGTACATAATCAAGTTGTCACACGCCTTCGCGCACGCCTCACGTTCTGCTGCGGCGACTAAGGTGGCGAAGCGTTCAAGAAGCACTAGCCCATGCTCGCTAAAAACGTGTGGCGCATACACTTCCTTGGCAATACGGATAACGTCCTCTCTTTTCATTACTTCACCCCCTCATAGAACACATGGTCATTTACTGTAGCCACAACGTCTCCAGTAGATGCCCAATCAGGCCGCACTCGCGTGGCGTGGTAGTGTGTTGCCTCGCCTATCACTGGCGCAGCCCTGCCCTCGTACACAGCCTGAGCGATCAACTGCGCCACTTTCCACGGCACGTAGTCCGTGGGCTGGTCTGAGCGCCCATCACAGTAAAACGAGAACTGACATTCATGCCTAGCCTCGCCGCCCTCGTACACCACACTGCAAGCATTTGACGGGTAGCGCGGATCGTGCATCCTATTTATGACTACCTGACCCACGGCAAACTGGCCTTCTATCGGCTCCCCACGGGCTTCCCAGTAGATTGCCATAGCAATACACATCACTTCGTATAGCATCCTGAAATCCCCTCTATGATTGCTGGCGAAGATAGTCTTCCCGCGCTGTCACCATACCTTCCTGCGGCTTGCAGGCGATGTTCCCGTAATAACCGGCAACCCGCGCCACCGCCTCCCGTATCGTCTCAATGTCAGTCATTGATCATCTCCCGGATATTGTTTGATCACATGGTTGTAGTAGTCCAGCAGTCGCTGGCGGCCATCGTCGGTGCAGCCGTGCATGTGATCGCGTACTGCGGCACAGAAATGCCCGATCAGCGTCTCAACGCTCTGTGCTGCTGCCCGTGTAGCGTGATCGCCGTGGTTCATTACCGCGTTGTAATCCAGTATCACTGCGATGCGTTCCATATCCGCGAGCTTCTGGTGTGCGTCAGTCATTGATCATCTCCCTCAACTTTTCCTCCTGCGCGTCCCGTGCTGCGCCCAATGCTGCGCCCAATGCTGCGGCCAATGCTGCGGCCCCTGCTGCGTCCCCTGCTGCGCCCAATGCTGCGGCCAATGCTGCGGCCCCTGCTGCGTCCCCTACTGCGTCCCGTGCTGCGGCCAATGCTGCGTCCCATGCTGCGTACCGCGCTGCGTTCTCTGCTGCGCCCCATGCTGCGTCCCCTGCTGCGGCCCCTGCTGCGTCCCCTGCTGCGTCCCGTGCGTCCCATGCTGCGGCCCGTGCTGCGGCGAGTTCTTCGTCCGTCGCAAGCCCATGCGCGTGCCGCTCTGCTACGTCCAGTGCGTCAAAGCTGCGCTGATCTGTCATCAGATGCTGCACCTGTCTCGCACACCACACCGCAAAAAGACGCCACGTCTTGTCATGCTCCGGCAGGCACCGCAGACACCAAAGCGTGTCATCAAAACCGTTGCTGTCGAGTACATCGGCCAGCGGGAACTCCTCGTCCATGCCGATGCCTGCCTTTGACTTCAGCAACGTTTTCCAACCTGATTCGCACGGGCTGTGCGCCCGGATTTTATTAAGCGTGATTGTGATCAATTCTTACCCCTTTTATTTTTTACAGATCAAAGATTGAAAGAAGTCACACGCCACATTGAGTTTATGCGAGCAACCTCAGCCGGAACTTTGAATGATTGTTCAACCGGCGGCGGATTGATTCGCTCCCACTCAGCCAGCGCAATCGGATAAAGCCTGTCAGCTTCTTCTTTCGTGCTTGTGAATGCAAGGCTTACCCCTTTTTCGTGCGCCCTGCGTCCTACGGTGCCTTCGTGGACTCCGAGGATTTTTGCCAACTGCAAATGAGTCAGCTTTGAGGCGTATTTTTTTATAAAATCGTTTCTATCCATGACTAACCTCAGAACGGTAGATCGGTATCTTCAAAATCATCAAATGCGGGCTTAGTGTTGCCTGCCTGCCTTGGCTGTGTCGATACATCTTGTCGCACAGGCGCTTCGCTTTGTCCCGCAGGCTTGGAGTCCAGCATTTGCATCTCGCTGACCAAGACTTCTGTGGCGTATCGCTTCTGCCCGTCTTGTTCCCATTGCCGAGTTTTCAGCTTGCCCTCCAAATACACCTTGCTGCCCTTCCTGACGTACTGCCCGATGATTTCGGCAAGCTTTCCAAATGCTACGCAACGATGCCATTCTGTAGATTCTTGTTTGTTCCCCTGTGCATCCTTCCAACTCTCGCTTGTCGCCACGCTGAAGTTTGCTACAGCGTTCCCGTTTGGCATTGATTTCATCTCAGGGTCTTTGCCGCACGTTGCTACCAGGATCACTTTGTTTACGCCTTTCATATAATTCTCCGATAAATCACTTGTGGTAAATCTGGCTTTTTTCGTTTCTTTGGCTCTATATCAGTTTTGATATAATTCCAGAAGTCTGTCAGCAGATCGAAGCAGGCCGACCAATAATCCGCATCGCTATCAACTTCCCAGACCTCCATCGCCTGTGGCGTCCAGCAGATGAAGTGCGCCTGCCGCTTTCCAGTGATCGCCATTTGCCCTTGCACTTGCGGCATATAGTGATCTGGGATCATGCCGTACACTTCCATCGACGCTGGACACTTGGCCTCAATCACTCTATTCCCGGCATAGCCGTCTGGCGTACAGCCAAGCCAGTCATGCTCAGGATGGATCACAAAACCCTGCTTCTCGCCGCAAGACTCTACCAGCTCGCCAGTTACGATCTCATACGCCATAATCGCATTGTGCTCGTTATCGCTTCCCCATTGCGTAGCTGCATTGCCTTGGAAGCGTTCCTCGCGGCCTGTGAGCTGCCTGAACAGCTTTTGGCGGGAGTCATAGCCTATGCCTATGGCCGAGGCAAAAACGCTGGCAGTAAGCCTCCCAGCGCGATCAGGTGATAGGCTCACGACAGCCGCTCTTTAGCTTCGGTGAAAATCGCGCCGTGGGCCTCGCGCTGTTCTGGTGACAGGTCTTTCCAGATGGCTCGGAGTTCGTCTACACCAATACAGCTTTCAATCGTGTGCTTCAGGACTGGATCAACTGGCAGCGGTGCCTTTTCTTGCACAGGAACAAAAGGCAAGTCCTCTCCAGCGTAGATGTAATGCCCGAGTCCGTATAGAGCCAAGCACTTAACAAGGCAGCGCATCATTGCGGTATTGATCGAGAATGAATCAGGATTGACGATTGCTTTGTTTTTGTAATCCATGACAGGAAGCCACATTCTCCTGCTGCTTTCTCCAATCATTACCGTACAAAACACCATCATGGTTCCGTCTGGCTGGCTTTGCGGTTGATCGAACTCGAATGTAGCCTCTGGATAATGCTCCATAAGAACACCCCATGCCCAAGCCCAACTCAGATAACTGAGTCCGTTTTTCTTCTCGATATGCTCAGAGCAATCTACCTTGCTAAGCGTTTGCCATATCTCTTTCATGCTATTCCCCTTTCCATTTCATTTGATTTATATCTGCCGGTATATCACTCAAACGCCTGTACACCTCAAGCCTTTTTGGCTGCCCCGGCATATAGCCAGCCGCTGCGTCTATTTCGTCCTGCATCCTCGTTCTGTTATCACTGATTCTTGTAGACGGATAACGAAACAAGGCGCGTATTATGGTTTTAATGGACTGCATCTGTCGCTCCTTGTGCGATCAATGGAGTGGATTCTGCGACGAAACAACCGAGGTATTTGGTAGCCATTACCAGCAATTCCAGTCGCTCAGATTCGCGCTTATGGCCGTCGCTCAGATAGTTTCCGCAGTTGTCGCGCTTGGCGCATCTATCTTGAGCACAAAACACTCGATCCTTGTAGCAGATCATTTTGTGCGCTCCATCTCGGCAAGAAGTGCGTTTGCTATTTTTACAGAGTGCACTGCAAGCGCGTCATCAGATACCATAGTGTGACCTGAAAGCATCCCCTGCATTGCAGCCATTGCGATCATCTCGCGCTTTGTGAGGCCAAGAGACACTAAGCAATCCTTTTGAAGCTCAACAATCGGCATTGCAGGCATATCTGCATTATTCATTCTCACATCCCCCATCCAATCAAAGCGCCGATCAGTACAGCGCAAGCCAGTGTCAAAAGCATTGCAGTGCGTTCGCTCATTCGTCTTCCCCTTCACAAAGTTCACAACCTGGGTGATCTGGATCGCGGCAGTCAGGGTGCCTAGCCAATTCCTGCTCGTACCATCTGCGGCGCAGAGTAGGGCGCTCATCGTCATCATAATCAAACATTGTGCATTCTCCCCTGATAAAACCCGGCTTGCGGAAGGTATCTGTGCGGCCTTCCAAGCCTTGCTTCTGTTTCTCGAATTTCGTTAACCAACCCAACGGTGGCTTTGTTGAGGTTACGCATACAGCCTGACTTGTCTGGGCTATTGCCTAGCAGCCATCTCCATGTCTGCCTGTTGCGTACCATGTGCGGAAGGAAGTTAACTTGCATTTGCGATCCCCTTTTCTGTTTCGATGGCGATATAAAAACACAGTCAGCAATCCGGCGCAACACTTTTAGAGATATTTTTTTACTGCCGTGTGTGTTGACATAGCGGTCACATAGAGTAGTATTAGCAAAACACAGGAGGCACCATGTTAAAAGAATCACGCAAGAAAGCAGGAATGACGCAGGCCGAGCTGGCTGAAGAAATTGGAGTCTGGCAGGGATGCGTGGCTAACTACGAAGCAGGTATTCGCACGCCGTCACTAAAAACGGCAGTTGCAATCATTGAGGCGCTGAAAAAGCGTAAAGTGAAAATGGATATTAGCGAGTTGCTGCCGTCATAGGCAGGAACCCCGGCTAGACCTAACGGGTTAGCAGTCACTAGCCGGGTTATTGATAAAGCAAGCGATCAGAAGTAGAATGTAGATAGTTGCTTCTTCTCTGAAGAAAGCAGCCCCGAAGTTGACAGCAACGGGGCGCTTGGGGGAGGGCACAGGTTGTAAACGGCAACCCGTAAAGACATTATCTGTTTAAGCCAGATAGTAGTCAAGTTACTTACAAAGTGGCGAATCCTGCTACTGCCTGCCGATTTCATCCTATCTGCTGTCCGCTACGGGTATACCAACGGTTGCGTTAATACGCAGGACACTAGAGGCTCGCTCCTAAGAGGGGAGTCTGTGGATAGGCCGCCACCGCCTACCATGATAAACAGCGGCAATGCTGGCAGATTACCGCGCACCTGGCGAAGTGTGAAAACTCGCGCTGATAAGAGTCTCAAAGTGTTTAAGTGGCTTAGTGATTGATTGGAAGATGGATAGCTGGATATACCGCCAGCAACCCCTCTATATGACAGCTACGCTTAAAAAAAGGAGAATCGAATGGCAAATGTAATTGAGTTTCCCGGTAAGTTTCTTGTTGGGCAGGTTTTTGAATCGGAACATGAAGGAGAAAAGGTAGTCGAGGTTGTCATTCCTTTTGGATACGAAGAAATGACAATCTACGGGAACGGCGGTGGCGATATTTGCATAAAGCAAACCAATTATGGAGAGTGCGAAGACGATGTGACTGTTGTCATTCCAAGGCTTTATTTTGATTCTGTTATAGCTGGAATGGGGCTTGTATTAAAAAGCCTCGAAGATGTGTCGCGGCTATGAAAATAGACATATCCCAAGCATACCTCTACAACGTATCAGACGAAGCCGCTATGGAGTTGATCGAGTGGCGCAAGTCGATAAAGAAGCCTCTAACTCAAAGAGCCTTTGAACGCGCCTTGAAGGAGGCTGTCAGGTGCATGGAGTTGGGCATCACGGCAGATAGAGCAATAGAGATTGCGATTGATAAGGGGTGGCAGGGGGTGACGTTTGAGTACGTCAAAGCCGAGGTTATGAGAAGGGAAGAAGCAGGAAGCCGGCAGCTAATGATCGCAAAGCCTCAACAAGAGGATTTCATCTCAACCCGTTTTAACCGCGACTGGTCGCATTGATTAACAATCACAAAAGGGGAAACATTATGATCCATGCCGCAAAAATAGATAAATCAGCTAGGCTTCAGAGGGTGGACAAGTTCCTCTCCGATGGGCTTTGGCACTCTACGCGAGAGATAGTGGAAGGCGCGTTCGTGATGGCTGTGAATAGCTGTATATCAGAGCTACGGGCCAACGGGCGCAAGATCGAAGGCAAGTGGCAGGGCAAGATTTTCTATTACAGAAAAACGATTTAGGGGGGTTCATGGATTATCAGGAGTTTTTACGCAATAAGGCATTTTCTGCCGTTTCAGCCGGGTTTGAGCCTAGCCTTACCGGACTTCCGCTGTTTGACTACCAGCACGACATTGTGCGATGGGCTTGTATGCGAGGCCGCGCTGCGATCTTTGCAAACACTGGGCTTGGCAAAACCTTGATGCAATTGTCATGGGCAAGCAAGGTGGCGCAGGAGACTGGCGGAAAGGTGTTGATTCTTGCGCCGCTTGCCGTGAAAGAACAAACGATTGCAGAGGGCGGCAAGTTTGGAATCGACATGGCGTCAATCGACGTTGAAAACTATGAGCAGCTTCACAACATCGACGCGGATATGTATCAGGCCGTTGTGCTTGATGAATCATCAATCCTGAAAGGCATGGAGGGGAAGATCCGCCGCCAGGTAACAGAAATGTTCCGGCAGACACCTTATCGGCTTTCATGCACTGCTACGCCTTCACCGAATGACTTTATGGAATTGGGCACTCAGGCGGAATTCCTTGGGATCATGTCTCAGGTGGAAATGCTCGCCATGTTCTTTATCCATGATGGCAGTGACACAAGCAAATGGCGATTGAAAGGACACGGGAAGCGCAAGTTTTTCGAGTGGCTTGCAACATGGGCTGTGTTCATTACATCGCCGGAGGACTTGGGATATGACGGCAGCGGCCACCAATTGCCGCCATTGGTATTCCATGAGCATATCATTGAGTCTGGCATCACTGACGGGCTTTTCGCCCCTATCGCTTCAGGGCTTCTTGAGCGCAACAAAGCAAGACGGGATACAGTTGATGCTCGCGTCACTGAAGCCGCCATGATCGCAAATGGCATCGACGGCCAGTGTCTTGTATGGTGCCACCTTAACGACGAGTCAGAAGCGTTGACGGCGCTGATAGATGGCGCTGTTGAGGTAAAAGGCGGAGACGATCAAAGGCACAAGAAAGATGCTTTGCTTGGATTCGCTAATTCAACTGTCCGCAAACTAGTCACAAAGCCAAAAATCGCTGGTTTCGGCATGAATTGGCAATCCTGCAATCACATGGTATTTGTTGGCTTATCTGATTCATGGGAGCAATTTTATCAGGCAGTCCGTCGATGCTGGCGATATGGACAGACAAAGCCTGTTCATGTTCATATTGTGTCCGCCGATGTTGAAGGCGGAGTGCTGACAAATATCAAGAGAAAGGAATCCCAGCACAAGCAATTGATGAAGGAAATGATAGCGATAATGAAAGACAAGACCTTGCAAGAATTGGGCAAGGCGACTCAAGAAAAAGCGCAGTACACCAACAATCAAAAAATGGGGCTCCCGAAATGGCTACAAGCGTAATCAATCAAGTTATCACTGAAAATTACAGCATATACAATGCTGACACTATAGAGGTCTGTTCTTCGCTTCCTGATGAATCGGTAGACTTTTGCATCTACTCGCCGCCTTTCGCCTCGCTGTATACCTATAGCAATTCAGACCGGGACATGGGTAACGTCAAGGACGATGATGAATTCTTTCAGCACTTCGGATTTCTTGTAGAGCAGCTTTATCGGGTTATGGCTCCCGGAAGAATCATGGCAGTGCATTGCATGAATCTTCCAACCTCAAAAACCCGTGAAGGATTCATCGGAATCAAGGACTTCAGAGGCGATCTGATCCGCCAATTTCAGCAAGCCGGGTTTATTTATCACTCAGAGGTTTGCATCTGGAAAGACCCTGTGATTGCCATGCAAAGAACCAAGGCGCTCGGGCTTCTGCATAAGCAGATCAAAAAAGACTCATCCATGAGCAGGCAGGGCATCCCGGACTATTTGGTAGTTATGCGGAAACCTGGTGAAAACGCAAAGCCGATCAGTGGCGAGTTTACGCACTATGTAGGCGACAATCCTCCCGCTGGATTTGTTGGCTACCAATACGACGATGGTCGCACCTATTACGTTCCTGGAAGCTCAGGAACTTCAATTGACGTTTGGCAGAATTACGCTTCTCCGATATGGGACGACATTCGGCAGACGCGGACGCTGCAATATCAAGAAGCCAGAGAAAGTGACGACGAGCGCCATATCTGCCCGCTGCAATTGGATGTGATTGAAAGGGCTTTGCAGTTGTGGAGTATGCCGGGTGATGTTGTGTTGTCTCCATTTATGGGCATTGGTTCTGAGACGTACACGGCGGTGAAGATGGGCAGAAAAGCAATTGGAGCGGAGCTGAAACCGTCATACTTCAAGATTGCCGCGCAGAACATGGCAATGGCAGACGAGACGCAGTATGAGCTTTTTAAATAAGCTGCCAACAAAATACGGAACATGGCACCGAAGAATCACCCGCGACGGATTCTCTCCTGATGAAGCATGGGGGTGTCCGCTCGGGATGCCTCTATGGATGTTCAGAGCTGAGAAGGAAGAAGGACTGAAAATGCCGGAAATAATAAAAAGGGAGATTTCTTGCGGCTCTAGCTATGCTCAGATTGCAGCAAGCTTTGGAGTTCACAAAGATACTTTCGGGCATTGGGTCAGGAAGTGGAAGAAAGCTGGGATTCTTTGAGCTATGGAAAAGATGCCGAGGTTTTATGCAATCGCCTACATGGCCGCTCAGAGCAAGGAAGCTCAAAAATCCGCTCTGGCTGGCTGCCCTGTAGAATGGCAAGAGCTGGTTAGGGCGCATATTACGATTGCAAAAACAAAAATGAGATTAAGAGGGGATCATGTCAGACCAAATAACCCACAAAATTGAATCCATTGATGGCCTAGCAAACCTCTCCCAGTGGATGATCCATAACGTGACCAAGGGGCTTGCTGGTGGGCCAGTAATGGTTACTCTGGGGCGTGAGTCTCGTTCCATTCCGCAAAACAGCCTGCTTTGGGCGATTCTCTCTGAAGTCTCGGCACAGGTTGACTGGTACGGCCAAAGGCTCTCCGCAGAGGATTGGAAGAACGTATTCAGCGCGGCCTTGCAAAAGCAGCGTGTCGTTCCCGGAATCGACGGCGGCTTTGTTTTGTGCGGCATGAGTACAAGCAAAATGGACAAGAAAACCTTCAGCGACTTGCTGGAAATCATCTTTGCATTTGGGGCGCAACATGGCGTGAAATGGAGCGATCCTAACCTGGCAACCTTTGAGCAATACCGCGAGGCAAAAAATGTTTGATGTGTCTAGCAGAGCAAGACAGTTTACGATAATTCAGACAGTTTTCGGGCCGATGCTATATGTTAGGAGCTCGACTCCAGCAGACGCTCGTGGGTGCTCTGAATGGGGGAAGTGGAGAAAAGCTCGCCCATCTGAAGTGCAAATGGCGCAAGTTAAGCTAATCGAATTACAGGTGAATTGAGGCCTACCATGCTTGACGACGCAATCCGCGCCTACCTGCAATCAGGAGGCAAGATAACCCAGCTGCCATACGGCAACGCAGTCAGAGACAATGACGGCGAGACTTGGAAGCAGACTAATCAAAGACGCTACAAAACAAAACTAGAAAAGGAGACGGGAAATGCCTGCGGAGAAAATAGCTGCACTGTTCGTAATGGATGACGGCTGCTATTCAGGAATCGACAATGTTGATTGCTGGCCTGAATCTCGAGACGCTAGAAAGTATGATGGGCCTTTTCCAGTTGTCGCGCATCCTCCTTGCCAGCTATGGGGCGCACTTGCCGCCGTGAACTATAAGCGATGGGGCGGAGAGCATAATCGGCCTGGAAACGATGGCGGGTGTTTTCAATCTGCTGTCGATTCTGTCAGGAAATTCGGAGGAATACTTGAGCATCCCGCAAAATCTCGAGCTTTTGCGGCCTACGGGATAGACAAGCCTAGCGGCATTGGCTGGGAAAAATCGTCATGCGGTGGATGGGTTTGTGAGGTATGGCAGTCAGCCTATGGGCACAAGGCAAACAAAGCGACATGGCTTTATTATTTTGGCGTCAATCCTCCGGCGGAATTGATATGGGATAGGCCGAAAGGAACGCATCAAGTAGGGTTCCAAGATAATCGAGGGAAAGTTAAAAATAAGCCGGTGCTATCAAAGCGCGAAGCTAATGCAACGCCGATAGCTTTTAGAGATAAACTAATAGAAATAGCAGGGGGTGCGTATTAACTTCCGCGAAGCAACTGAAGTCGAGTGCCGAAGCAAAGATGGAGGCAATATTGGCCCATTGTCTACCAGAACACAGTTAGAGCTTGAGGTACTAGCCGGCCTTCCTGACGCGCTTGCTAGATACAAAGGCACTATCACTGTCCTACCGTCATGCAAAATGAGCGACGATACGCAACGAGAATTCGGCAAGTCTAACTACCCTGCAAAGCCCGTGGAAAAAGCAGAGGTTAAGTGCAAGATGTGCGCGGAGCCTGCATTCTATGGACGATTGATGCTCTGCCGTCACCATTACAACACGATGACGCGCCTTAGCAGGCCGGAGAAGCGCAAAGCCGAGTCGAAGTATTAATGGCTAACTCGAAGCGCAAATGCGGAGGTTGCGGCAGCTATTTCAGGCCGGAGCGAGAATTTCCCGGCCCGGTAGCCTGGTGCTCTTTCGAATGCGCCATGCGTATATCGGGAAAGCGCAAGGAAGCCGCTCAGAAGCGATTACAGCAAGAGGCCCGCAAAGAGCATAGGCAGGCAAAGGAGCGAGTAAAAACGCGCTCAGAATGGCTTAAAGAGGCTCAGGCGGCGGTGAATGCCTACGTCAGAGAGCGGGACAGGGACTTGCCGTGCGTATCATGCGGCAGACGCCACGAGGGTCAATACCATGCAGGGCATTATAGGTCTGTCGGTAGCTGCCCGGAATTGCGCTTCGACATCCGGCAGATTCACAAGCAATGCAGCCCTTGCAATAACTACTTGTCCGGCAACTTGCTCAACTATAGGCCGGAGCTGATCCGCAGAATAGGGCAGGCGGCAGTGGATGAAATCGAAGGCCCGCACGAGCAGAAGAAGTACACCGTGGACGACTTGAAAGCGATCAAAGCCGAGTACAAAGCAAAGCTAAAAGCCCTGCGGCAAAGCGAATGATTTTGTCGGTTAAACGCTTGCATTGATTACGCGATGTTTTAATCTATTGGCATCAAAGCAAAAACCACAAGGGGAAACAAAGTGAAAAAGTCAGAGGTTAGATGGCTGAACTCAGGTGATCTGATTTTTATTGATGGCGAGCAGCATAAGTTTGTCTCGTATTCATGGAATGGGGCTATCGTATTTGCCGAAGATCATAATGGCGATCTTGTGCAGTATTTCCGGAAAGAAGTTGATCTTCCGTCGCATCTTGACCATGGGGAAAAGCAACGCCCGCACGCCGACCTTCGCGCTCAATACGAAAAGGACGCCAAGTGGCATCCTAGGCCGTGGGAGCTGTTGGAGTTTAGCACCATCATCAACGGCATTGAGGTGCCGGAGCCAGTGCGGGAGGCTTTAGAAATAGGGCAGGTATACCATCTTGTAAATCTAATAAATGAAGAATTTGTAAGCAAAAATTTAAAGTGGAATGGAAGTGACCTTGAGAAAAAATGGCTCGCGCAAGGATTGATCTATCTGGAAGAGGAATCTGCATCTTCCTGTGGCCGCGCTCTGGTATCATTTACGCGGGAGCTTGAATAAACATTTTGCACAATCAGCATTTAGGCATATGATATACATGGGAGTTTCCCCTTTACTCCCTTGGCCTCGACGGGGCCGCCTTGGCCCCATGTGTGAGTTGTCCGCTGGGGCTTCTTTTTGAGCGAGAAAATCATGGGAAAAGGCAGCAGGCAAAGACCTACCGACCACAAGAAGTTTTCTGAGCATTGGGATAAGATATTCGGCTCTGCCAAGAATCTATACACTGATCCGGTAAGCGTATACACCAAAGCCGTCAACGGCCCACAAGGAGAAAGCCATGCCGCTCAAGAAGGGCTACAGCAAAAAGACAGTCTCCGCTAATATCAAAAATGAGATGGCCGCCGGAAAGCCTCAGAAGCAAGCCGTGGCAATAGCTCTGAGCGTAGCAGAGACTGCAAAGAAGAAAGCAAAGAAGAATCCGAGGATTGCATAATGCCAGCAGGCAGACCCCTTAAATACAAAGACCCGCAGGAAATGCAGCAGGACATTGATGCTTACTTTGCATCCTGTGACGATGACAATCCTCCCCTGATCTCAGGGCTTGCGTATCATCTTGATATGACTACAGAATCTCTGAGGAATTACCAAAACAGGGATGAATTTTTTGCGACTATAAGAAAGGCGAAGCAAAAAGTAGAAATGGCGCTAGAGAAAAGACTCAATCAAGCAGCTCCGGTGGGGGCGATCTTCAGCCTGAAAAACAACTTTGGCTGGAAGGATAAGAGCGAGCAAGAACTCTCAGGCCCAGACGGCAAGCCGATTCAAACCGAGTGGACGATAAAGGTGGTCGATGCCCGAGATGACAATACCTAGAGACTTGCTCCCGCTGATCCAGAAGCCTAAACGATTCAAAATCATCATAGGCGGCAGGGGATCAGGTAAGAGCCAGTCAGTCGGGGACATTTGCTTGATGGATGCCCAGACAAAGGGGATTAAGACAGCCTGCTTCCGCGAGTACCAGGTCACGATGGATGACTCGGTACTCTCACTCCTATCCTCTGAGATTGATCGCCTTGGGTTACAGGGCTTTCGCACCTTGTCAAACTCGATACAGCATGATGGCGAGGATGTATTCAAGTTCCGTGGATTGGCCCGCAATCCTGAAGGCATCAAGTCGATGCACGGGTTTAAGCGTTTCTGGGTCGAAGAAGCCCAAACAATCAGCTTTGAGTCTCTCAAGGCTCTAACTCCTACTCTCCGCACCGATGACTCTGAAATCTGGATGACTGGCAACCCAAGGCATTCCAGTGACGTATTCTCCCAGCGATTCATCAAGCCTTGGGAGAAGCAGCTCAGGCGGGATAAATACTACGAAGATGACCTGCACTTGGTTATCTGGGTCAACTACGATGACAACCCGTTCTTCCCGGATGTCTTGGAGCAGGAACGGGCATACGATGAAAAGAACCTCTCTGCCGCTCTTTACCGTCACATCTGGCTTGGCGAATACTATGACGAGGTGGAGGATTGCATTATCCCCGTGGAGTGGTTTGACGCAGCCATTGATGCCCACGAGAAGCTGGGCTTTAAGCCAGAAGGGGCTATCATTGCGAGCCATGATCCTAGCGATGAAGGTGGCGACTCCAAGGGTTTGGCTATCCGTAGGGGTTCGGTGGTGCTTCAGGTAGTCGAAAAGCTCACAGGCGACAGCAATGCGGGTATGGATTGGGCTTTGGAAGAATCCCGTAAAGCTGGGGCAGATTGGTTCGTCTGGGACTGTGACGGCATGGGGATTAGCCTCAAGCGGCAGGTAGAGCAGGCTTTAGATCAGACCAAAATGCAATGGTGGATGTTCCGTGGCAGCGAGACTCCTGATGATCCTGAGGGCACTTACGCTAATGACAAAGAGCAGCGCAAGACCAACCGCGACACGTTTTACAACAAGCGGGCGCAGTATTGGTGGAAGCTGCGGGAGAGGTTTGAAAATACATGGCGGGCGATTGAACAGAAGAAATATATCAATCCGGATGATATGATCTCCCTGTCCTCAAGTATTGAGAGCCTTGACCAGTTGCGCTCAGAAGTGTGTCGTATACCACTAAAACGCAACAATAATGGTAAGATACAGATATTGAGCAAGATCGAGATGGCGAAGAAACCGTACCAACTGCCATCTCCAAACATGGGTGACTCTCTTATGATGAGTATGTATTCACCCAAGGTCGCCGCTCAGGTGGCAACTATCAAATTCGCTGGATGGAGTGGACGCTAATGGCTGAATACGAAAACGGCTCCGAGATGGACTCCGAGGACGATGGCTATACAAGCAAAAAGGCTATTGAGGCGGGAGACGAAATCCTCGACATGGAGGACAAGTACGACTCCCATGACGCCATTATCAATCTGTTAAAAGCAGCTCAATGGGCCGACCACGACAACCGCGAGGCTGCTAGGGAGGCTCATCTTTTCGTCTCAAAACGGGACGGCCAGTGGGAGCCTTACTGGTGGAACAATAACGCGAACAAGCCTAGATATACTTTCGACATGGCCTCGCCCATCGTTGACCAGATTTCTGGAGAGATTGAGCAGGCTGACTTCGATATTAAGGTTTCCCCTGCTGGCGGTGACGCAACCAAAGAGATTGCCGAAACCTATGATGCAATTATCAGGAATCTGGAAACCATATCCAATGCCAGCACTATCTACTCTCAGTCAGCTAGAGGCGCAGTAACTTGCGGTTTTGATGCATGGCGCGTGGTACAAAAGTTTGCTGACGACAATTCTTTCGACCAAGACCTTCTTGTTGAGCCTATTGGTAATGCGATTGACCGAGTCTGGTTCGACCCTTCTGCTCAGTTGCAAGACAAGTCAGACGCCCGCTACTGTTTTGTCCTTCACCCTATTTCGACCGAAGAATATTACGCTCGCTGGCCTGAAGGTTCGGGTTCGAGTGTATCCGATGACCGCGAGGGCGACGCCTATTACGACAAGGCCGAAGTGGTTGTGATCGGGGAGCTACTCTATATCGAGGAGGAGATGCGTGAGCTGGTCTTGATGAGTAACGGCCAGGTTCACGAGGTCAACGAGGACTTTGAGTCTATCAAAGACGAGTTGTTGCAGATTGGCGTTACCGAAGTCCGTAGGCGTGAGCGAAAGTACAAGAAGGTTTGTTCGCGTCTCTTTGATGCGTCTGACTGGCTCGAGGATGATCGGGATACAGCTTTCTGCTATTTGCCCGTCGTCCCTGTCTACGCCAACTTCAAGATTCTTGAGAACAAGACAATCTACTACGGCGCAGTTGAAAAACTCATGGATTCCCAGCGAGTTCTGAACTACTCACTGTCCCGTGAGATTGAGGAAGGTGCTCTGGCTCCGAGGGCTAAGTACTGGATGACGATGGCTCAGGCTGCTGGGCATGAACTTCAGCTTCAGACCCTGAACACAAACACCGATCCAGTCCAATTCTACAACCCTGATCCTCAGTCTCCTGGCGCTCCTCAACAGCAGGGTGGTGCTCAGATCAACCCCGGGCTTAGGACGATCTCCGAAGCAATGCGCGGGATTATCGGAATGTCTGCTGGGATGTTTGCCTCGAACATGGGCGACAATCCGGGCCTTCAGTCTGGTGTAGCAATCGAGCGGCTTCAAAGCAAAGGTGATAACGGGACTCACAAATACTTCCAGGCTCTTGAGGTCGCTATAGGCCACACTGGGAAGATTTTTGTCTCAACCATTCCGAAGGTCTATGACAACCAGCGAGTCATGCGCTTGATGTATGAAGATGGCTCACTAGAGATGAAGCCTATAAATCAGGAAGTCATTGACGGTCAGACAGGGAAAGTTGTGAAGGTAAACGACCTTTCCGCTGGGACGTATGACGTTGTTTGTAAGGCTGGGCCGAGTTTCAGAAACCGGCAGGAACAGACTCTGAGAACTATGATTGACCTAGCCCAAGTCGATCCAGACATTCTCAAGCTCGGTGGTGATCTGCTTCTTAGGAATGTCGTTTCTCCTGTTGCTGATATGCTTGCAGAGCGACGCAGAGCGCAGATGCTGGCTCAAGGGATCATCCCCGAGTCACAGATGACCGATGAGGAGAAGGCTGAACTCCAAGCCAAGATGCAGATGCAAGGTCAGGCTCAAGACCCTGCAATGGTTCTGGCTCAGGCAGAGATGGCAAAGGCCCAAGCGGAGCAGCTTCGAGCACAAGTTGAACTTCAGAAGCTACAGTTAGAGACAGCCAAGATTCAACTGGAAGCCCAGAAGATGCAGATGGGTGTACAGAATGACCAAGCGAATCTTCAGCTAGATGCGTTCAACGCCGAAACGCAGAGGATGAATACTCAAATTAAAGCCCAAGAAGCAGGGGCCAAGATACAGAAAGAGCAGGTAGCAACCCAAGGCCAAGCACTTGATAACCAGCTGAAGGTGGTCAGTGCGCTTAATGCTTTCGTGAGGTAATCATGGCCGAATCCGCCCTAAGACAACTGGTTCATCAATCGGCAGAGCCTTTTGTAAGGTCTTACAACCCGTTCAATCCTGCTTTCAGGGAGACAATCAGGGCGACAGCAAGTGACCTTCTTGGCGGCAGAGCAATCGGCGGCACTCCTTCTCAGCGTTATCGAGCGCAGTTAGCAGACCTATTAACAGGCTCTGTTGACTTTGCGCCTGGGGTTAGCGATGCAGTTGCAGTGTCTGACACGGTGCAAGCCGCAAGAGGCGGTGATTACGGAACAGCAGCAATCTTAGGTGGAGCGACCATGCTTGGCATGGTTCCTGTCATTGGTGATTCCGCAAGCAGGGCTATCCGAGAAGGTCTGGATATGTCTCAAGCTGCGAGGATGCAGGGGGCGGGAGAGCAAGCCGGATTTACAGCATATCACGGGACGCCTCATGTGTTCGGAGAGTCCCAGAGAGTTAGGGACATTAACACTGGGAAAGAATATATATCCGACCCGAAAATGGTGTCCCAGATCATGCAATTAAATCCGGGAAAATATGAAGTATTGGGTGAAAACCCCTTGGGGATGTTTGACCTAAGTAAACTGGGAACAGGCGAGGGCGCTCAGGCATATGGAGTCGGAACCTATTTGGGAGGAGTTGCCGACACCGGGCGCGATTACAGAACAACATTGCTTCGCAGAAGCGGCATTGAGGATATTCCGGTCATAGGGAATCAGCCAATTACTGATTTTTATTCAGCAATTGAGAGCAAAGCATCTCGGCTTCCTGTGAACCAAGCAAGGAAAGAGTACGACAAACTTGAAATTGTTGAACAGTTAATGATTGATGGCGACATTCTTAGCATCAATCAGCGGAAAGAGCAGTTTGCGCCAGAAGCCTTTGCGTGGTTTGAAAAGAATGTTGCTCCGAAATTCAGTAGGCCGGGGGCGCTCTATGAGGTGCAGGTAAACGCTCCAAAATCATCGTTTCTTGATTGGGACAAGCCAGTTACCGATCAATCTCCAGAGGTGCTTGAAAGGCTGCAAAGGGCAGGAATTTACGATCCAGAAATAGAGCGCAGAATTGAACTGCTGAACAACCAAAGAAGTATTTTGGCGATGGATCGTGATCCTGTTACAAACATGATTCGCAATGAAAAGCAGTGGCATGAAATTACTATGGAAATGGATGCGCTCCGCAGAAAGCAACTTCCCTATATGACAGGACAGCAGGCGTATTATGCTGCTGCACAAAACGCCACCAGCCAAGCTGAAGCAAGCAGAGTGCTTCAAGAATTGGGGATTCCCGGTATTAGCTATTTAGATCAGGCTTCTCGCATGGCCGGAGAAGGGTCGCGCAATTACGTTCTTTTTGATCCCAAAATCGCAAATATCACTGCTAAATACGGGGTCATGGGGGGCGCTGTTGGGCTATCTGCCCTAAATCAATTAGTACCAAGAAACGAAGAAAGACGGCCAGATTGACCACTGATTGACTTTTTAAGCTAATTGGTGTCACCATTAACAAAGGAACGCGACCTTCTTCGCGGCGCAGTAACGGGTACGCGACCCTATTCGTGGCATCTACCTTTAAGGGGCAATCATGAGCGAGCTGCAACAAGACGACGGCGGGTATTTGATCGAGCAAGAAGATGACCTGCCAGAAACTGAAGGCCAGTTAGAATCAGAAGAATCTGAAGAACCTGGCTCCGAATCAGCACCGGATAGTGGTAACTCGGCACACGAAAAACAAGTCGAGTTTACTGAGGAACAGCAGAGGATTTTCAACGAAGCTGTGGGGAAAAAGGTTTTCAAGCTCCGTGAAAAAGAGCGAGAAGCTGAAGAACTCCGCAGGCGACTTGAAGAACTTGAAGCTAGAATTCCCCAGCAAGGACGGCCAGTAGTCCCTGAAGCACCAGACCCCTTTGCTCTCTCTGATTTGGAGTACAAGCAAAAACTGGTTCAACGGGATCAGGCAATCCGCGAGGCCGCAGCATGGGAGGCTCAACAGCAGACACTGCAATGGCAGCGTCAGCAGGCTGAACTGGAGCGGCAAAGACGGCAGCAGGAACGACAGCAGGAGGAAGTCAAAGCCTATGCAGATCGAGCCAGCAAGCTCGGTGTAGCAGCGGCAGAGCTTCAAGATGCTGGCACGTTGGTAGCAAGTTACGGGATTGACCCTGCATTGGTGGAGATGATTCTTGCCGATGACCACGGGCCACTTCTGACGAAGTATCTTGCTAAGAACCAGCTAGAACTTGAGAGGCTTGTACAGATGCCGGTAACAATGGCGGCTGTACGACTTGCGACTGACTTGAAATCTAAAGCCGTTGCCATGAAACCCAAGGTAACTAAAACCCCTGATCCGCTGAACCAGCCACGAAACTCTGGTATCAGTCCGGCCCCGAAAGGGCCAAAGGGGGCCACTTTTGAATAGGAGCAATGAAGAATGGCTAATAATCTCCAAAGTAACATTACCCGCAAAGTAGCGCGGGTATTCTTGGATAAGTTTGAGTCCAGCCGTGTTCTGACACGCACTGTTGACACTCAGCTTCTGAGCAATCGCTTCAATCCGTCTACAGGTTCAACCGTAGACTTCAAGCGTCCTACAGACTATCGCTCAATCCGCACCAGCGGTGGTGATATCTCTGCGTCCACTAAGTCTGACATCATTGCTGGTAAGGCTTCCGGCGTGGTGCAGGACTACTTCACTGTTGCCACTGAGTGGACGAACATTGAAGAGGCACTGGAACTGGATCAGTTGGAAGAAATCCTGGCCCCGATGGCTACCCGTCTGGTGACTGACCTTGAGCTTGACCTGTCCGGTTATATGCTCAAGAACTGCAACCTGAAGTACGGCTCGCCCGGTACTGCAATTGATGCTTGGTCTGACGTTGCTGGTGCTGGCGCTTTCATGGATGCCATTGGCGTTCCGATGGAAGGCGAGAAATACTACGTCGTTAACCCATTCGTCGCTGCTGTTCTTGCTGGTGTTCAGACTGGTCTGCACACTGGGCAGAAGCTGGTCGAGACTGCATGGGAGAAGGCGCAGATCAGCCCGAATTTCGCTGGCCTTCGCGCTCTGACTTCTAATGCTCTGGCAAGCTACACTTCAGGCACTGCGTCTGATCGTGCTGGTACTCTGTCAGCCAACCCAACTGTGACTTACGTTGCTCACAAAGACACCATGAAACAGACTCTTGCTGTTACTGGTTTCTCTGCCAACGCGACAGTCAAGGCTGGCGAGATTATCACTATCACTGGCCGCAACCGTCTGAACCTGTCTACACGCACACAGATGCTGGATGCCTCTGGCGCAGCGATTATCTTCTGTGGCGTTGTAACCGCAGATGTGACGCTTGACGCTTCCGGTGCTGGCAACCTGGTTGTAGCTGGTGCAGCGATCTACGAAGCAAACGGCCAGTACAACACTGTAGCCTCTGCTCCGGTATCAGGTGATGTAGTAACCCTGCTGGGTTCTGCTTCTACTGTTTACCAGCCTGCAATGTTCTACCACAAGCAAGCCTTCGGTCTGGGCACTGTCAAGCTGCCCAAGCTGTACATGACTGACACCATTGCAACTACCGAAGATGGTATGAGCATTCGTGTCACAAAGTACTCGGACGGTGACGCTAACAAGCAGAAGATTCGTTTCGACCTTCTGCCTGCTTACGCGACATTCAACCCGTTCATGGCAGGTCAAGCCTTCGGCGTGGCATAACGAAGTCTGGTATAATGGTGGCGCATCTTCTGGGTGCGTCACCATTTTCAATCAGGGGGAATCATGCCAAAAGCTAAAGACCCGCGATTAGAACGAGCAGGAGTCGAGGGCTTCAACAAGCCAAAGCGCACTCCGAATCACCCCACGAAATCCCATGTTGTCGTCGCTAAAGACGGCGACCAGATCAAGACGATCCGCTTTGGACAGCAAGGTGTGAGCGGAAGTCCCAAGCGCGAAGGCGAGTCTGAAGCAGACCGCAAGCGCAGAGCATCATTCATGGCGCGGCATCGCGCAAACATCAAGAAAGGCAAAATGTCTGCTGCCTTTTGGGCGGCAAAGGAAAAATGGTGATGGAAGTCTGGATCAAGCCTAGTGGCGTGGAAGTGATGGTCAATGAGTCGAGCGCAACCGTAGCAGAAAGTCTCGGATGGAAGCGCAAGACAGAAACGGTTGAGGTTAAAAAGAAGCGTCTACCAAAGCCCAAGGACTAAATATGAAAGGTCTTTACTCTAACATCCATGCCAAACGAGAGCGCATTAAAGCTGGCTCTGGCGAGCGTATGAGAAAGCCTGGGAGCAAGGGCGCTCCGAGTGAAAAGTCTTTTCGTGAGGCCGCTAAGACAGTCAAGAAGCCGAGGTTTGAATAATGGCTACCGTTGCTCAAGTTGCAAAGGCATCGCTCCAGCGGATACTTGTACAAGCCTCAGAGGCTCCGCTAGAAGCGGACGAGTATCAGGATTTCATCTTTGCGATGAACAACTATATGCTGGCTCTTGATGCTCAAGGTGTTCATCTTGGGTATACGGCAGTTTCTAATCTTGCAGATCAAGTGACCGTTCCCGTTGGTGCGCTTCGCGGTGTAATTGCTAACCTCGCTATTGAGGTGGCTCCTGATTACGGCGGTGTGGTGACGGATGCCCTAGTGCTTCAGGCGCGAGAGGGGCTTCAGGCGATGAGAATGCTTGGTCAGACTATCGGCGGCACTCGGATGCCGTCTACTCTCCCCATTGGCTCTGGGAATACCGATACTGGGTATGGATGGAGCTGGAACTTCTATCCAGACAGCGAGGACTCTATCCTTGCTGAGACTATTGGCACGATCGCACTGGAGTCCTCAACATGACAGATAGAGCCTATGGCGTTAAGCAGAGTGATTTCACCCAGCAGAATTCAATCCTGTCTGGGTCTTATCTTGGTTTCTTTGCCAACGGCTACAACTACAAGATTTCTTACTCCAACTTCCTTTCGGGGTTAGGTGTAACCGGAACAATCGTTCAGGACGGCGCAGTTACTGGTACTCCTGTACTAGACGTTCAGGGTACGGTTAACAACATCCGAAACATCGAAGATGGATCGGGGATTGTAACCAATGTATCTGCTGAAAACGGTATCACGATAGCCCACAACTTCACTGTTAACACCACGGGCGAGCCTCTGATGCAGGACATTGCTTCAGCAAGTCCTATGTTCGTTTCTCTAGTTGGCGGGGATGGAATTGCTTGCACTACAGTGGGCGACACGATTGAGATTTCGTCGACAGATGCTATTTCTTATGCGTCAGTCTCAATCGCGGGAAACGCTACTGCAACCACGATTGCATCGACAGCAACTCCGGTTAAGGTCGCTGGCACGTTTACACTGGGTGACATTTCTTCGGGCTGGACTGGGACAACGGATGGCAAGCTGACACACACTGGTCAGACAAGTCGGCACATTATCAACGCGATTGCTACTCTGGATGCCTCATCTGGAAGCAACCACAAGATTTCGCTGTTCATTGCAAAGAATGGTACGGTTGTTTCTACCAAGATGACGGACACGATTTCGGCTGGTGCTCCGAGGGCGATTGCAACATTTGCTAACTTAGTTCTGAACCAGAACGATTACCTTGAACTGTATGTTAGGAATGAATCCACAACTGACGGTGTTATTGCCGTGAATGCCGTATTGAGTGCGCTCTAATGCCGACAATCCTACCGATTACCAATGGCTTTTATATCAGTAACTCCCTGCCAATTTCGGCGCAGGAGTGTACTAATTGGTATGTGGTAGTTGAAAGTGCGCCGTCCTTAGCTCAGGAGACTCTTAGGGGAACGCCAGGGATTGAGCAGGTGGAGACCTCTGGGACTATTCTGCAAGCCAACAGAGGCGCTCATACGATGGCTGGGCTGCCTTACTTTGTGAATGGTACAAAGCTATATCGGCTGGATCAGACTCAAGTAGTCCCGACTGAGGTTTATGATTTAGTGGAGATCGGGACTGTCGCAGGGACTTCTCGATGCTCGATGGCTGATAACGGCACTCAGTTGCTGGTTCTAGTGCCTGGTGGCAATGGGTACATCTACAACCATGTGACCGACACATTTTCCCAGATTACAGACCCTGATTTTACTGCTAACGGTGATCCGCAGTTTGTGGTGTTTGTTGACGGGTATTTTGTAGTTTCTACCGATACAAAGAAGTTTATCGTCTCGGCTATTAACGATGGGACAAGTTGGAACGCGCTTGACTACGGAACGGCTGAATCTGATCCTGATAATATCGTTGCGCCGATTGTATTTAAGAACCAGCTTTTCATTTCTGGAAGCCAGACCTTTGAGGCTTTCCAGAATATCGGAGGTTCAGACTTTCCTTTTCAGAGAACTGGATTGTTCTTGGATAAAGGAGTCTTTTCTCCTTACTCGCTTATTAACACTCAAGATACATTCATGTGGATCGGTGGCGGGCAGAATGAATCCCCTGCAATTTGGGCTTTTGCAGGTAACTCAACACAAAAGATTTCCACTGTCGCAATAGACTTCATTCTCAAGACTCTTACGAACGATCAGCTAGCCAATGTCTATTCATGGACGTACTCGCAGAATGGTTCTTACTTTGTAGCCTTTGCTCTGCCCAATTCCACTTTGGTCTACGACCATGCTTCTAAAAGATGGCATGAGCGAAAGTCATATATTGAGGGCGAGCAAGTGGGTTACAGGGTTTCAGGTTTGACCCAAGCGTATAACCATATTTTCTGCGGTGATTCTGTGGACGGTAGAATCGGCAAGCTGAATCCAGACCTTTTTACTGAGTATTCAGGGGCGATTATCAGGACGGTGGCAACGCAGCCTTTCCAGAATAATATGCAGTCAATCTTCGTTCCGTCGATTGAATTGACCGTTGAATCAGGCGTTGGCAATTCATCTGTCAGCAATCCAGTGATTTCAATGGACAGAAGTGTTGATGGTAAAACGTGGTCGGATCAGCGCATGAGAGGATTAGGAAAGGTTGGCGAGTACAATCGCCGCGCTATTTGGCGAAGGAATGGAAGGGCTGCAAGGCTTGAAGTGTTCCGATTTACGTTGAGTGATGCAGTCAAGCCGGTGATTATCCAGTTAACCGCTGAGATTATTCCAGGTGCGAAATGAGCGGGCCAAGGCTTAACGCTGCGAATCCGATTGTTGAGTCCAACGGGACTATGACCCAGCAGTTTAGGACGTGGACTATAGATGCTTCGTTAAGCATCCCGATTATCGGTGTCGGAAGTCCAGAAGGTGTTGTGACTGCAAGGCAGTACAGCCTTTATATTGATTCCACCGGAGCGGCAGGTTCAATCGAATATCGAAAAATGCTTCCTGACATTGGCGGGGATGTGACTCAAGGATGGCTATTAGTATGACCATCCGAAACGCTGAAGTAGATGATATTCCGCAGATAATTGAGCTGGCAAAAAGGTTTCATTCTGTTTCTGGATACGATTATTTTGAACTTGATTACGATACTGCTGAACGCCTTGCTTTACAGTCTATCAACCAAGAGTTGTGTCCAGTTGCTGAAGTGGATGGGAAAATAGTCGGGTTTCTTTTGGGCTTGCAATTCCCAGCACTTATGAATGCGAATATCATGGTCGGCACTGAAATAGCATGGTGGGTAGAGCCTGAATACAGGAATAAACCTATTGGCGTAAAACTCTTAAAATACGCTGAACAGCAGGCAAAAAACAAGAACTTGAGATTTTGGTCGATGATGTGTTTGGAACAACTTAACGCAGAAGGCTTAGAGGGTATCTATGAGAGAATGGGATACAAGAAAGCTGAACGCACATATTTGAGGATATTCTAATGGCACTGACAGCAGCAACAGCAATGGCAGCAGCAAGCGCAGGAGCTAATTTGATTGGAGGCGCTGCCGACCGTCGAGCAGCGCGAAAGGCAACCTCCAAAGCTAATGAGCTAGAGGCTCGGCGCATACAACAAGCAATGGGCGCTATAACCCCAGGATTTCAAGCGGCTCAAGACACCTCTCGATATGCGCTCGGTCAAGGCCAGCAGATGCGCCAGCAGGGAATGCAGCAAGGTTTGAACCTGATTGGTCAGTTGTACGGCCCTACTGGTCAAATGCAGCAGCAGGGTAATCTCGCAGCTCAACGCGCTCTACTTGCGGGCCTTCCGATGCAGCGCAATGCGATCATGGGTGCGCCTGTTGATTACAGCCAGCTTCAGCCTACTCAAATTCAATTTGATCCTGAAATGCTGTCCAGAATGCTTGGTGGGATGGCACTCCCGCAAGGCGATGTTCGCTATTCTCAATTCCCGCGAGGCTAATAAATCATGGCCGTGACTAATCAAGAGATTCAGGCGTGGTTTGCACAAAACCCCAATGCCAATGCTGAACAGGTTTATCAGGGCATGATTCAGTACGGGGTTTCTCCGCAGCAGCTTTCTGAGGCTATCAATGTCCCGCTGCCTCAAGTCTTGGATGCCTATAATCAGCAGGCCGCTAATCGTCAGGCAAGACTTCAGGGGGTAGTTAACTCTGCCGTTCCGAATCAAGCTACTGATGAGCAGATCAGGGCATACATGGAGTTGAATCCTGGGGTTACTGCTCAGCGCGTCTATCAAGACATGGTTCGTTACGGGGTTTCTCCTCAGCGGTTCTCGCAGGCCACTGGCATTCCTTTGGATCAAGTTTCTCAAGAATACAGGGCGCAACGAAGGCCAGAACTTCAGAGCATTGTTGATTCAGCAAGACCTGGAAATGTCACAGAAGATCAGATCAGGGCTTACATGGAGTTAAATCCAGGCGTAACTGCTGAACGCGTTTACCAAGACATGGTTCGCTATGGGGTATCGCCTCAACTGTTTTCGCAAGCTACTGGCATTCCGCTTCCGAGAGTCGCTCAAGAATACGCAGCGCAGCAGGCTGCTGTTACTCCGACAGGTCTTGTGGGCTTTGAGCAAGCTACAACTCAAGGTGTTGGTCAGGCATCTGATACTTTAAGACAGGCTCAAGAACAGGCTCAGGGGCAGTTGCAGACTGGCTACGAAGATGTGGCGAGAATGTACAACCTCAACATTGACGATCTGCGACAGGCCAGCCAGCAGGCTCAAGGTCAGATCGGCCAGTCAATGGATGTAACTAGGGGTTTGGTCGGCCAGAACATTACAGGTCTGGAGCAGGCCGGTCAGTTGGCTCGCGGCGATATTGAAAGAACATTCGGGCAGGCTGGTGAGCTTTTCACCCCTTATCAGCAGGCGGGAACTACGGCGCTTCAAAGACAGTTGGCCTTGTCTGGCGCTCTTGGCTCTGACGCTTTCAATCAGGCTTACCAAGAAAGTCCCTACGTTCGATTCCTTCGTGAGCAGGGTGAGCGGTCTACATTGGCCGGTGCTGCTGCAACAGGCGGTCTTGGTGGAGGTCGAGTACAGCAAGAGCTTGTTCGCTTCGGACAAGACTTGGCATCTAAAGGGCTTCAACAGCAGATAGAGAATCTCTCAAATCTGACAGGTGTTGGATACAACGCTGCTGCCGCTGGTGGAAACATCCTAACAGGAATGGGATCAAACCTCGCAAACATAGGCATGGGTCTGGCTGGAGAAGTTGCTAATCAGAGAACTAACCTTGCCAATCTTGAGCAGCAATACGGCACTAATATAGCCAATCTTTTGACAGGCACGGCGCGTGATGTTACGGGTCAGAGATCAAACGTGGCTCAAGAAAGGTCTGGGCTTGGGACTAACCTTGCCAATCTGACTACGTCCACTGGGACAAATATCGCCAATCTCCAAGCTCAGGCAGCGCAGAATGTCGCAAACCAAAGAGCGCAGGCGGGAGAGCTTTTGGCGTCTCAAATTGGAAATGCCTCGGTAGGTCTTGGCAATCTCGCGGAAAGCCAAGGTCTTAACTTGTCAGACCTCCTAAGCCAATATGGCAGTTCTGGGCTTAATCTTTCGCAGGGATATACAGCAGACCAGATTGCAGCGATCCAAGCGGCTGCGAATCAGGAGGCCATGAGCCAAGAAGACTTAGCTGCAAGGCGGGCGTCTTTGCTTGCTGGTCAGCAATACAATGCCGCCCCGCAGACTGACTACACTGGAATTGTTAACAATGCTTTGAACGCTGCCGCTATGGGTTACGATCTTGGCGGGATGATGAGGCCGTCTACTCAGGGCAGAACGCCAATAAACAGCGTAGGGCCGCTGCGTACCGGATACCCAACTACTGGCGTAAACCTTGGAACTGTATCAACAGGCATTCCAGGTCAGCCTTCTTTCAACGTATTTAACCCAACAACTCAGGCATTTCGTCTAGCCGGAAGGATTTAATCATGGCAGAAGATATAGGCTTGCTCCTTCGAGGACTTGGCGCTGCATTTTCCAATCAGGTTCCTGAGTTTCGTCAGCAGATGGCGATGGAGAGGGAGAATCAATACATCCAGTCTCAAAGAGAGCAGCAGGCGCAGATGCAACGCGCTGAGATGATGCAGGCTCGACAAAGAGCAATGTACCAAGACGCAGAGTCGGCATTAAAGCTGTTGGCTGCTGGCGACCTTGATAGCGTGGTTCAGTTGGGCCGAGAGAGAATCGAACTTCTCAAGAACTTTGATGCTGATCCATCAGACACTGTAAGGATTACTCAGCTTGCACAGTTGGCTAGGGCTGGTGATAGGGGCGCATACCAATCGCTTCAAAGAGAGCTTCTTGGCGCTGTCCAGCGTGGTATGTCTATGGGGTATATCACGCCTCCTGAGCAAGCGGGGCAGGTAATACCCTCATCTTCAGTTATAGACGGTCAGATAGTTAGGCAGGACGCATCAGGTAGACCGTATGCAACGCCTATTAGCGGATTTACAACGCCAGAAAAGCCTGATGAACAATTAGAAAGCGAGCAATCAGAAGCAAGGACATTTATTCGACAGAATGTGAATAATCTTGATAAGGCTTTGCGAGAGGCGACTACATCATTCAATCGAATTACGAGTCTTGAAGCCCAAATGAGAAGTGGCAACAGGTCTGCAATCAATGCTGGTATTATGAACCTTGCTAGATTGATTTCCCCTGGAGTTGTTACGGATAGGGATGCTGCTGCATATAGCGGGGCTGGGACTGAAATAACCGAGGTGTTCAATTTCCTTCAGGGCCAAGGAGTGGATATGGATCGTATTCTGCAAATTTATGATCCAGCAAACCCGCAAGTATTTAATGTTGATAACTTAATGAGCGTAGCCACGACAATTACGGCATCTTCGCTTCCGTCTATACTTTCTGCATATGACGATCAAAGGAACATTGCATCTCAATATAATCTTTCTCAACGCTTTGTTGATTCATATTTGAACCAGAATAGTGAGGCCATGAGGGAGGCAAGGGCAATACTTGGAGCAAGTCCAGCTCCTTCATCGTCTCAAAGTTATACATTTAATTCTGAAGAAGAAGCGCAGGCGGCGCTTGATACGCTGCCAAATGGTGCTAGGGTTACAGTCAATACGCCTTCTGGCACTAAAACTTTTGTGGTTTCTGAGGACTAACGCCGGAGCTTGAATTATGGCGAAAAAGCTAATACCAATCGAGCCAGATACACGGCAGCAGGGCATCATGCTCTCTGAACAGAGCCGTCGTCAGCCTATTGGTCAGGTAGAAGTTCCGAAGGTTGTTAGCAGATTTAATATCTTCCAGTCTGCCATGCCGCAAAATCAATCAAGGCAGATTCCTAGAATTTCAGAATCTGCGCCCGCGCAAGAGGTTGCCGCTGGGCCTTCTTTGCAGCAGCCGCAGAGAACACTTAGGCGAACTATCCCTGAGCAGGCGCTAATATCAGCGCAGGAGCTTAGGCCGTGGAATATGAGAGAGGCTATTCCAGGTGCTAGCTTGCCTAGGCAAGCTGCTGTTGGAGCAATGCAACCTCTAACTATTAACGATGAAGAAGTTGCCTCAATGCTGAAGCAGGCAGACCCAGAAATTATTGTTGAGAGGGACAGGAGTAGCGGGGCATTTTATGTTTATAGCCCAGCCACGCAAAAATCATTCGTCATAAATAAGCCTGGAATATCCCTGAATGATGCTTCAAATTTGGCTGCGACTATTGTTGCTGCAATCCCTGCTGGCAGGGCGGCAACAATGGCTGGTAGAGCTGGGCTTGAGGCAACGATTCAAGCTGGAATTGAATCTGGTCAGCGTTCGTTGGGTGGCGAATTTAATGTTGAGGAGCCTCTGATTTCTGGTGCTTTCAGTGCTGGAGCTGACCTTGTTAGCTTGTGGAACCAGTCAAGGAGAGCTGCCCAAGTTCAAAGCTCTGCCCAAGCGCAAGGGGCATCACCTGAGTTGAGCCAAGTTGGAGCAGACTTATCAAGAATTTCAACAAGCGCCCCAGCAAGCGGCCTAGCAGGCGCTTCTGCTCAAGGATCATCTATGAGCGGGCAGGCTCAATCGTTGAGAGATATTGTTAGGCCAAGCGAGAGAGTTGTCACTGCCGCTGAAGAGCTTGGTCTTTCTGAAGCATTGCCTTTGCGGGCATTTTCCCAGAACCCTCAATATGTTCAGGTGGAGCAAGCTCTTTCAAGAATGCCTGGATCAGCTATGGCAGAAGGAGAGAGAGAAGCCTTACTCGCAGTGTCTCAAAAAGCGGATGAGTTCATACAGGCTTTTGGAGGAACGAGAGATATTGCGTCTTTAGATGCAAACATTGTTAATAATTTTAACAGCACTCTAGATGATTTAAGGTCTCGGTCTGACATTATCTATGACAATCTTAATCAAGTTGTCGTCCCGAGAACTAGGGTGGATGCAAACGAGGTTAGATCGTATCTTGTAAACAAAGCGAGAGACCTTGGAGGCGTATCAAAGTTAAACAGCTTTGAACGCAATCTTTTAGTGGAGCTTAGAGATAAGCGGCGTATAACATACGCGAGACTAGACCAGCTTCGACAGGAGGTTGGTGAGCGATATGGAAATGCCCTGAAGGGTAACTCTTTTGGCGATACAACCACTTTTAGCCTGAAAGGGCTTTATAACGTGCTTACCGATGCACAAGGTTCTGCGCTTGAGGCAATATCTTCTCCTCAAGTAAGAGAGCAGTGGGATGTGGCGAAAGGATTAGTGAGTCAGAGAAAGGCTCTTGAGGATACAGCGACATCTCTGCTTGGCAGGGAGTTTACAAGACCTATATTGCCGCAGGTTAGCGGGGCAATAAACTCACTGTTCAACGGAAATGTAAGAGGCTTCACTCAAACGCTTAATTCAATTCCAGATCAGTATCGTCAGGCTGCCGTAGTTTCTGCGATGGACAGCCTCTTTACAAAAGGATCAAAGACCCAGATTCAGTTAAACATGGGAGGATTTGCATCACAGTGGGACAGGCTTTCGCGATCACCAGAAGCGAAAAAGGCGCTAATTAATGAGCTTCCAGAAGGAGCAGAAAGGTTCCTTGATAACCTAGCAGTGATCTCAAGACAGTATTCTTCCGCTCTCGCTTCTGTTCCTGCTACTGGAGTAATAAAAGCAATGGGAGATTTTGGCTCAGACAATGGTTTTATTGCTAAAATACTTCCCATGATTCCTGTTGCTGGTAATAGGATTTCTGGAATCTTCTCTTATTCTGGCCCAGAGGCGACAAGCGCAGCAGCTAATTTAATGGCAAGCCCAGACTTTAGAAGAATTGTTGTTAGGGGCGCTCAGGGGCAAAATACGCAACAAGCCGAATCCGCTTTATCAAGAAGCCCTGTTTTTAGAGCGTGGACTGAAACTCTGCCGATAAATGTCAAAAATAGAGTTTTGACTATGGGCCTGACTGACTACCTTTACGAAGATTCGGAGGAATAAAAATGGCTCGCTTCGGCTCACTCGATACCCAATACTTTGACGATGCTGGCAATCCTCTTGTCAGCGGCAAAATCTACTTTTACGAAACCGGAACCACGACGCCAAAGAACACCTATGCGGACATCAACTATACGATTGCCAACTCAAACCCGGTAATCCTCACTGCCGCAGGTCGCCAGCCTAATATCTTCTTCGATGGTGTTGCAAAAGCGATCCTCACCAAGTCGGACGATACGCAGATACTTGTCCGCGATCCTGTTGGAGATACTGCGTCTACCTTTGGTAATGCGTGGATAGCTTCTAAAGACTACAACGCCAACGATGTTGTCCAAGGGTCAGATGGTGAGTTCTACGTTTCACTAGTTAACGGGAACGTGAATAACAACCCAGTGACCACCTCTGGATACTGGACGTTCCTTTATTCAGTAGAGTGGAATTCAGGCACGACATATAAACTTGGGTCGGTAGTTACATATCAGACTATCGTTTACCAGTCTTTGCAGAATGCAAACCTGAACAAGAATCCGTCCACTGAAACTGCTTGGTGGGTTCCGATTGAGTTGGTATGGAGTTCTACTTCAACCTATGCGATTAACGCAAACGTGGTTGGAACGGATGGCATCCTGTACACCTCTCTCCAAAATGCCAACACGAACCATATTCCAGCAAGTTCTCCGTCTTGGTGGGTAGGCACTTCTGCCGCTGCTGCATCTAGTGCTAGCGCTGCTGCTACCTCGGCCAGTAATGCGGCTTCCAGTGCAAGTGCTGCGTCTACGTCAGAGAGCAATGCGGCTACATCTGAAAGCAATGCGGCTGCATCTGCATCGACTGCATCGACCCAGGCGACAAATGCTTCCAACTACGCTGCTGCGGCATCTACCAGTGCGACCAATGCGGCTAACTCGGCAAGTGCTGCTGCTACCAGTGCCAGCAACGCAGCGGCTAGTTATGACCTGTTCGACGACCGTTATCTTGGTGCTAAGGCTAGCGATCCGTCTGTAGATAATGACGGGAATCCTCTTGTTACGGGTGCGATGTACTTTAACACTACGTCTAATACCACAAGGATTTATAATGGTTCTGGATGGCAAGACTCTGCTGCAATAGCGACAAGCATAAACCTTGCTACTCAAGTTAGTGGTACTCTTGGTGTAGCCAATGGCGGTACAGGTGCAACCAGCCTGACTGCAAGTGCATACCTTAAAGGTAACGGCACTTCTGCAATCACGACGCAGACAGGCATACCTGCTGGCGACATTACCTCTGGCACTCTTGGTGTTGCGCGAGGCGGCACAGGTCTTACTGCGCTTGGCACTTCATTGCAGCAGATTCGTGTCAACTCCGCAGGCACTGCGCTTGAGTACGCAACAATTTCCGCAGGCATTACCAATGTCGTTACTGCTACAAGCAGCACAACACTGACCAGCACACCGACTTTGCTCAAGTTTTCTCCAACAGCAGCTTGTCAAAAGATTACTCTGCCAGACGCTACCACCATGAACAAAGGCGCTAATGTCTTTGCTATTCAGATGGAGGGTGGCAATCCGGCGATGATCGTGGACAACGGCGGGAACATACTGGCATGGACAGCACCAAGCGCAAACGACAACGTGCTGATCCATCTAATAGATAACACGACAGCAAATGGAGTGTGGGGTTTTGATGGCGTAGTTTACTGGGGGCTGGAAGCCAACCAAGAGATTACATTCGCCAGCAAGATTGATGCGAGTTCCAGCATCTTTACGTCCGCAATCGAATTAGATTCCAACAGGACTCTCATTCTCGCAAGCAACTCAAATTTGCAGGCGGTTGTTTACGATAAATCAACCAACACCTTTGGCACGGCGGTATTGGTAAGAAACGCGGCTACCATCTCAGCGTTTTACGCTGGCCTTATTTCGTCCACTTCTGTTTTGGTGGTATCAGCGGTCAGCTCAAACAACGTAGAAGGGGTTGTGCTTTCTATTGCAGGAACGGCGATAACTGTCAACACAGCCGGAACTCTTACGCTGACAGGGGGCGCTCATCTCAATGCTACACAAGGGCATAGAGCTTTGGTTGGTTTTGGAACAAGCTGGCTATATACCTGCAACTCTGCGAGCGCTGGAGCAGTTGTAGCAATAGCAGTAAGCGGAACCACTGTTACGTTCGGCACTCCTGTAGCAACAACGGGACTCCAGATTGGCCCAATATACGCAGTAACATCAAGCGTGGCGCTGGTTATTAGTCAGAATTCAGCCAGCACAATTTATGCGGAATGCTTTACCGTTTCTGGGTCAACGGCAACAAAAAACAGCAACGTGACGATTACATCAAACCTTGATGGGTACTTGGTAGAGCAAATTGGCTCTAGGTGGGCGATCATAGCCGCGAACTCGGCGACCATCACTGGCAACATAATTTCGGTAGCTGGGACGACGCCTTCAAATTCCAGCGTCACGCTGTTGAGTGGGTCTGCCTCATTTGTTACCTCGCAAATGGCGTTTCATAAAATAGGAAGCCAGTTGATTGTTTCTGCCACCTTGTCGGCAAACAGGGCATACATCAATGTCTTAACTGACAACGCAGGAACGGCGGTAGCGGGTACGCAAATACTTGTAGGTTCAGGTTCAACAGCCACACTTTACTATATAGGAGGTAATGCAACAGAAGGGTGGTGGAGAAACCAGCAATCTACAGCAGAGCATTACGGCGTCAGAGTAACTATTAGCGGCAATAATCCGGTTGTCAGCACTCTCTGGAGATCACAATTTAGCTCAAGTAATTTTGCAGTGGTGACTCCGAGCACAATTAAAAACGGAACTCCGTTTTCTGGGAGTACGTTGATGTGGTCGGCATATCGCGCAATCAATCCGCAGGCATCTGCAAATTATAACCCAACTCCAGTTGGGGTGGAGAACGGAGTTCTTTCGTACCAACAGACAAGCATCTCTCAAGGAAGCGGTTTAAACAGGATGTTGAATGACAGCACAGTTTGGGTTGTTGCCAGTACAGAAAACTCAAGTGCATCTGCGGGTACATCAACTAAATACCTTGTCCAGAAAGCGCGGGTGGTGTGATGAAGAAAATACAATTTGCAAACAGTGTGTTTGGCCCGTACCAGTCTGTTGAAGTGCTTGAGGACAGATATCGCTGTGACGGTGCTGATCTTCCCTTCACAGTTGTCGGACAGGGTGTGGTATCGGATGCTGTTGAAGGTGACTTCCCTGAGCATCCTATGAGTCAGGAAGAGCTAAACCGACTTGGGGCTGAGGCTCGATCAGAGCGCAACCGCCTGCTATCAGAAACTGACTGGACGCAGATATCGGATGCTCCTGTAGATAAATCTGCATGGGCCACTTACCGCCAGGCACTTCGTGACATTCCGCAACAAGCTGGCTTCCCGACCTCTATCGACTGGCCTGTGAAGCCGTAAGGAGCCGCCATGAACATCGACGAAATAGCCCTGCGTCAAATAGTCCGAGAAGAGATGAAGTCTGCTCTGAAAGAGATCGGGCTGCATGACGATGACGCTGGGACAGATGTTCGCGACCTTCGCTCGCTGATTACGGACTGGCGCGGCATCAAGAAAACCATTTGGCAGACCATTGCTAGGGCAGGCACTATTTTTGTTCTTGGGTTACTTATGCTTGGCGGGTGGAACAAGATCAACGGCAACGGTGAGTAGTTATGCTCGACCCTGTCTCAGCTATGGCAATCGCCACCTCTGCCTACAATGTTCTTAAAAAGGGCATCGAGGTAGGGCGCGAGCTTGAGGACATGGGCGGTCAACTTGGAACCTGGTTTGGTGCGATTGCTGACGTAAAAGCTGCTGACGAAGAGGCTGCCGATCCACCTCTTTTTCGAAAAGTCTTTGCCAAGTCCTCG
>SXGQ01475918.1_pt1 | contig 36213 bp, 26 predicted proteins | sample 3178371 | NCBI WGS metagenome assembly SXGQ01 (sample SAMN11356859, study PRJNA531348) | freshwater metagenome | isolation source: freshwater sample F1-20 | place: China: Fuxian Lake, Yuxi | collected 2017-12-25 | reverse complement strand
CTGGCACGATCAGAAACCTTACGATGAATCACGCTACCTCGCCTCCCTGCGTCGACACGGCTCCACCCTCACCCCGGCCCTACAAAAAAACGCCTAAAAATCCTTGACCGGACCACCTCAGCTTTTGCCCTACTTTTCGGAGTCGGAATCGGCGTCCAGCGCGGCGGTGATCGCGGCGCGGCGACGATGATAATAAAGGGCCATGCCGCCTTGATAGAGAAACGCCACCACGCCAAAGACCGAGGAACTCAGGGTGTAAACGGTGCGCAAAAACTGATCGTCGGTGAAGCCGGCCTCGGCGATGGTCTCGCGTTGCTGCTCGGTCAGAATCTGGCGCATGGGCTCGACGTCGATGTGGTTCAGGCGGAAGGCAACGTAGGCGAGAACGACGACCAGCAGATAAAGTTGGCTGCCCACCAGCCAGTGCGTGCCGCGGTCGTCGCTGCGGCGGAGCAGGCTCACGCCGTGCAGTTCGAGAGCGCCGGCGCCGGCGACGAGGACACCGACGAGGGCGCCGGGCACATCCTGCGCGGCGGCGGAGATCACGGCGAAGAATCCCGCGATGCCGAGGACGCTGAGGCCGTTGAAGCGGGCAAGGCGCAGCACGCGGAACAAGGTTTCTTCGGGAAGCAAGGGCGGCGCGCGCATGGAAGGGTTGTCATTCCCGCGCCGGCCCCGAATCTCAAGCCTCTTTCCGTGGCCGCATCCGACCCGCAACCTTCGTTTCCCTTCCGCATCGAGTTCCCGCCGGAGCTGCCGATCAGCGCGCGCGCGGATGAAATCACGGCGGCGATCGCGGAGCATCAGGTCGTGATCCTCGCGGGTGAAACAGGGTCCGGCAAGACGACGCAGATCCCCAAAATGTGTCTGGCGGCCGGGCGGGGTCAGCGCGGGCGGATCGCGTGCACGCAACCGCGGCGGGTGGCGGCGTTGTCGATTTCACGGCGGGTGGCGGACGAGCTGAACGTGGAATGGGGCCGCGAAGTCGGCTGCAAGATCCGCTTCGACGACCGCACGACGGGGAAGACGGTGATCAAGTTTCTGACCGACGGCATGTTGCTCGCCGAGGTGCAGGGCGATCCGCTGCTGCGCGATTACGACACGGTGATCATCGACGAGGCGCACGAACGCTCGCTCAACATCGATTTCCTGCTCGGGCACCTGCGCACGCTGCGGTTCAAGCGCCCCGAGCTGAAGATCATCATCACCTCGGCGACGATCGACACGGAGGCGTTCAGCGAGGCGTTTGACGGCGCGCCGATCATCAAGGTGGAAGGCCGGGTGTATCCGGTCGAGGTCATCTACGCGCCGCTCGACGGACTGGGCTCCGATTACGACGAAAACGACGAGAACGAAGACCGGAGCGATGCGGCGGCGGTGGCTTCGGCCAAGGCGGAGGCGTTGCACTACATCGACGGGGCGGTCGAGGCCGTCGAGCGCATCACGCACGAGAGCGAGGCCGGCGACGTGTTGGTGTTTCTGCCGAGCGAGCGGGACATCCGCGAAGCCGGGGATCTGCTCGAAGGCCGCAGACTGAGAAACTGCGAAATCGTGCCGCTCTTCGGCCGACTTTCCAACGCGGAGCAACAGCGGGTGTTCTCCCCGTCCCAACGGCGGAAAATCGTGCTCGCGACAAACATCGCGGAAACGTCGCTGACGATCCCGGGGATCAAGTTTGTCGTCGATACCGGTCTCGCGCGGGTGAGTCGCTACACGGCGGCGTCGCGCACGCGGCGCCTGCCGATCGAGCCGGTTTCTCAATCGAGCGCCGACCAGCGCAAAGGCCGCAGCGGGCGCGTGGCGGAGGGCGTGTGCATCCGCCTTTTTTCGGAGAAGGACTTTTTGGAGCGACCGCGGTTTACGGAGCCGGAGATCCGGCGGGCGAATCTGGCGGACGTCATTTTGCGCCTAAAGGCGTTTGGCCTCGGTGACATCGAGCGGTTTCCGTTTATCAATCCGCCGGCGCCGAAGGCGATTCGCTCGGGGTATCTGTTGCTGGAGGAGATCGGGGCGCTCGAGGTGGAGGCGGCGGGTGAGCTGGCGCGACCGCTCACGGAGATCGGGCGTGAGCTGGCGCGGCTGCCGGTGGACCCCACGGTGGGGCGCATGATTCTCCAGGGGCGCACCGAGCGGGCGTTGCGCGAAGTGCTGGTGATCGCGGCCGGACTCAGCATTCAAGATCCGCGCGACCGGCCGATGGACAAGCAGCAGCAGGCCGATGCGGCGCACCGGCGGTTCGCGCATCCGGATTCGGATTTTCTCACGTTGCTCAACATCTGGGAGACGTTTCACGACGAGTTCGAGCGGCTCACCCAGGCGAAGCTGCGTCGGTTCTGCCGCGATCATTTTCTGAGCTACACGCGCCTCCGGGAGTGGCGCGACGTGCACGCGCAATTGCTCGACACCTTGCGGGAGCGCGACGCGTTTCGGATGACGTCGATCTACGACGGCACGCGGGAGCACGCGGAACGAAACCCGGAGCAACCTCTGGCCTTTGGCACGCCGGGCTACCGGGCGATTCACCGCAGCGTGCTCGCGGGTTTGCTCGGAAACATCGCGCAACTGGATGAGGACAATGGCGGCTACAAGGCGACCAACGACCGGCGCGTGGCGCTGTTTCCGGGATCGGTGTTGTTTAGGCGCGAGGAGCCGAAACGGGGAAAAGCGGATCCCGCAGCCGCGCCGAAGAAAGGGCCGAAGACGCCGCGCTGGATCATGGCGGCGGAGATGATGGAGACGACGCGGATTTTTGCGCGGACCTGTGCGCGGCTCGACCCCATGTGGGCGCTGGAGCTGGGGTCTCACGTGGTGCGCGTGGCGCACAGCGAGCCGTTTTGGAACGAAGAAGCGGGGCGCGTGATGGTGAAACAACGCACGCGGCTTTACGGACTGGAACTGGAGAGCCGCGCGGTGGGCTACGGCAAAATCAATCCGGCGCACGCGACGGAGATTTTTATCCGCGAAGCCCTCGTGAACGACACGGTGGTGTTTCCGCTGGATTGTCTGATTCACAATCGGGCGGTGCGGGCGAAAATCGAGAACGCACTCACGCGCACGCGCGACACGGGATATCTGAATCTGGACGAGGCGATCTACCGGTTCTACGCCGCGCGGTTGGTGGAAGAAAGGGCGTCGTCGAACGACGCTCCTACGGGGATCAGCACGGTGGCCGAGCTGGTCGATCTGGTGCGCGAGCGCAAAGGTGCGGAGCCGAAATTCCTGATGTTGGAGCCGGAGGACCTGCGTGATCCGGAAACCTTGGTGCACGATGCGGTGGCGTTTCCCGAGGCGGTGGCGCTGGCGAATTCGGCGTTGCCGTTGGCCTATACTTACAAGCCGGGGCAGGCCGACGACGGCGTGACGCTCGATGTGAATGTGCGGGACGCGGCGTCGCTCACGCCGGCGGCGCTCGATTGGGCGGTGCCCGGGCACCTCGAGGCGAAGGTGGAGCATTACCTGCGGGCGCTGCCCAAGGAATTGCGCCGGGCGTTTGTGCCCCTGAGTGAAAATGCGAAAAAGTTCGCGGGCTGGGTGGCGGCGCGGGACCGGTTGACGGACCGGCGCGAGACGTTGACCGAGGCGCTGGCGGCGGAGTTGCGCGAGCGATTTGGCCTCGGGGTGCAGGCGAAGATTTGGGAAGACAAAGCGCCGCCGGATCATTTTCGCGTGCGCGTGCGGGTGTTGAACGACGTCGGCGTCGAGCTGTGCGCCAGCCGGGAGCTGGGCGAGATTCAGGCGGCGCTGAAGCAACGCGGTCGTGAGGCAACGGTGGCCGTGGCGAAGGCGGAACCCGAGGTGTGGCGGCGCGCGCGGGCGCAGTGGGAGAAGCCGCCGCAGACGGCGTGGACCTTTGGGGAGTTGCCGCCGCGGGTGAACGTGAGCGAGCAGGCGGGCGTGCCGGTCGAGGCGTGGCCGGCGCTGGTGGTCGAGGCGGGAGGCGTGGCCTTGCGGCTGGCACGCACCCCGGAGGAAGCGCAGGCGGCGACGGCGCGAGGGCTGGCGGCGTTGTTGGAAACGCAGGTGCGGTATGAACTCGGCTGGCTGGAGCGGGATTTGAAGGCGCTGCGCGATCTGGGGGCGCTGCTCGCGACGCTGGTGCCGTTGGCGGATTTGCAGGTGCACGCGCTGGGCTCGATTCGGGCGTGGATATGCGGTGCGAAGCGCGTGGGCGCGCTGACGGCGGCGGGGTTTGAAGCGGCCGTGAATCGGGCGAAGGCGGATCTGCGCGGGCTCGTGCCGCGTTACGTGGACCAATTGCGCGAGATCCTGAATCTGCGGCTGACGCTGGAAGTGCACCCGACCCCTTATGCGGGAATGGCGGCGGAGTTGGCGGGGTTGTTGCCGGCGGACTTTGTGCGGGTGACGCCTTATGGGCAGCTCGCGCAGTTTCCGCGTTATTTGAAGGCGATGAAGCAACGGGCGGATCGCTGGCGGCAGAATCCGGCAAAGGACGCGGAGCGCGCCCGGCAGTTGGCGCCGTATATCGCGGCGGTCGGGAAACTGCGCGGGCGGGAGGACGGCGCGGCGTTTCGCTGGCTGGTGGAGGAGTTTCGGGTGAGCGTGTTTGCCCAAGAACTGGGGACTTCGGAGCCGGTGTCGGCGGTGAAATTGGACCGCTGGTTGGCGGGCGCGGCGAAGGTGGGGCCGGAAGCGGCGAAGGCCGAGGTGCCGTCAAAATTGATTGCGACCAAACCCGCGGTGGCGGTGGCGCCGGTGCCGATGGCGACTGTGAAAACGCCGGACAAAAAAAGCGCGCCGCTGAAAAACTTCGGCGCCCTTGATAAATTGATCCAGCGGTAACTCGGCGGCAGCGGCGACGATCAGCGTGGCGCGGGGTGGAGGGGTTCGACGGCGGCGAGGGTGCGGTCGAGGGCGCGGCGGAGCGTCCAAGCGCGCTCGGTGGGGTCGGGATTTTTGGCCGACTCGGCGAGCGCGGTGCGGAGGATTTGGTTCGCTGCGGCCGGGAGTTGGGCGAAGGCGATGAGAGATTCGGCGGTCACTTCGTAGATGGCGGCGCAAGCGGCGGGTTGGCCGTCGTTGAAGAGCGGGACGCCGCGTTCGATGGCGAGGGCGATCAGGCGGACGGGTGATCCGCCGACCATGGCCGCGGTGGCGACGGCTTTTTTCTCGGGCAAAAGAACGGTGTCGATGACGTGGATCACGCCGTTGCTCGTGTTGATGTCGGCGGTGGTGAGCTTGCCGCCGTTGACGCGGACGGAACCGTCTTTGAAGGCGATGGCGACGGTTTCGTCGGCGAGTGTTTTCGCGCTGCCTTTTTCAAGGGCGGTGGAAAGCGGGATGCGCGCGGCGATGACGTGAAGTTTGAGGATCGCGACGAGTTGGGCTTTGTTCTCGGGCTGAAGGAGAGACTCAAGCGTGCCCTTGGGCAGTTTGGCGAAAGCGGCGTCGGTGGGGGCGAAGACGGTGAACGGTCCCGCGCCTTTGAGCGCACCGACGAGATCGGCGGCGGTGAGGGCGGCGGCGAGCGTCTTAAACGAGCCGGCGGCGACGGCGGTGTCGACGATATCGGCTTTGGCGGCGGTGGACGGGGCGGCGATGGCGACGACTGGTGCGAGAGCCCCAAGGAGGATTAAGGCGAGGAGCTTGGAAGCGAGGGACCGACGTTTCATAAGATGGGTGAGTTAGCTGAATTGAGGTTTTGAAAACCCGCGGCCGTCGGGAGCTTTCGGGGAGATACTATGTTTGGAGTGATGCGACGGATGCATGGCGCCGGAGGATACGAATTGACGGAGCAGCGCCTCGAAGCGCCAAATCATCAGGAGCGAGGCGGCGAGGAACAGAGCAAGGTAAGTCCACGGGCCGGCGAGGCCGAGAGTCTCGATGGATTCGGCGAGTGGATTCACGCGCGGTCGGCGACCCAGCCGAGGGCATAGCGGCCTTGGCGGCGGCGCAATCGGAGCGGCGCGCCAAAGGTGGCGGCGAGTCGGGCGGTCGTGAGCGTGGTGGCGCGGGGGCCGGCGGCGACCACGCGGCCGGCGCGGAGCAAGAGCGCGTGGGTGAAGCAGGGCAGAATTTCTTCGACGTGGTGCGTGACCAAGACGAGGGCGGGGCAGTTTTTCCGGCCGGAGAGTGTTTGCAGAAAGCGGAGAAACTCTTCACGGGCGACGGGATCCAAGCCGGCGCAAGGCTCGTCGAGAATGAGCAGCCGCGGGCGAGCCATGAGAGCGCGGGCGATGAGGATACGCTGGCGCTCGCCTTGGGAGAGAAACTGCCACTCGCGATTGATGAGACGGGTGGCCCCGAGCAGGCGGAGGAGTTTTTTCGCGGCGATGAGGTCGGCTCGGGTCGGGGTCAGCCAGAGATCGAGTTGGGCGTAGCGGCCGCTGACGACAGTTTCGATCGCAGGCTCGGCGGCGGGCACGCTGGCTTGGAGCGCGCTGGTGACGATACCGAGTTTAAGGCGGAGGTCGCGCCAATCGGTTTCGCCGTAGCGTTGGCCGAGGAGGGCGATGTCGCCGCCGGTGGGTGAGAGGTAACCGAGAAGGGTCTTGAGCAGGGTGGTTTTGCCGCAGCCGTTGGCCCCGAGGATCGTCCAGTGTTCGCCGCGGCGCACCCGCCAGTCGAGACCGTGGAGGATGACGGTGTCGCCGCGCGTCACGCGGAGGCCGGAAACGTCGAGAATCAGAGACATGGAAGGGGAGCATGAATTTTCGCGGCCCACGGCGTCAATGGCCGGGGGCGGAGCCGGGAGTTGCGCGGCGCGGGGTGACGGCTCACGTTGTTCGGATGCGAAATGTTATCCGGTTGTTTTTTGGCCTGCTCGTGTTGGCCGTGGCGGCGGCGCAAGCGCGGCCGTTTATGGTGATGGTTTACAACGTGGAGAATCTCCACGACGCGGACGGTGTGGCGACCTTTGAGGACTACCAGCCGGCGCGTTACTCCAAGACCCATGTGCTGACGAAGTTGAACAACATCGCCAAAGTTTTGGCGCAATTCGAAGGTGGGCGCGGACCCGATGTGATCCTGTTTCAGGAATTGGAGGCGGATTTTACACCCGGCAAGGCGGCACCGAACTATGCGGAAATTTTGGCGCGCTACGCGGGGGTGAAGATCGACGCGATGCTCGGGGCGAAGTTTAACGCTGAAATCGCCGACCTCCCTTCGGAGGCGCTCCTGTTGAAGACCTTGGCCGACCGGGGGATGACGGGTTATTTTGTCGAAGTGCCGGCAGTGGTCGCGCCGAAGGATGCGCCCGAGCGAAAACTGGAGCAGAAGTGCGTCGTGTTTACGCGGTTTCCCGTGAAGCACGCGCGGTCCTATGCGACGGCCAACGCCCGCGCGGTGCAGGAGGTGCTTATCGAGGTGGACGGTGCGCCGCTCTATCTTTTCAACAATCACTGGAAGTCGGGCGCGAGCGATCCGGCGACGGAAAAAGACCGTATCGAAAACGCGCGCACTTTGCGTACGCGACTGACGGATATTCTCAAAGAAGACCCGCATGCCGATGTGATCGTGGGCGGGGATCTCAATTCCCAATACAATCACAGCCGACGCTACGCGAAGACGATGAAGCAGACCGGCATCAACGACGTGCTTGGCTCGCAAGGCAACGAACTCGCGGTGCGTGGGACGACGCGTGATCTCTACAATCTCTGGTATGAGCTGCCGGCGGAGCAACGCGGGAGCGACACGTTCCGCGGGGAATGGGGCACGTTGATGCACCTCATCGTGAGCCGCGGACTCTATGACTTCCGCGGGGTGCAATACGCGGACAACTCGTTTGCGGTGGCTAAAACTCCCGGGATGAACGCCGATGCGAAAGGCTTGCCCGTGCGCTGGTCGGGCGACGGCGCGACCGGCTCGGGGTTCTCGGATCATTTTCCGATCTACGCGCGATTCGTGACCGTGCCGGACGGGCGGGCGGACAAGTATCTGCCGCTGAAGAACGCCTCGACGGAGCCGGCGACGGTGGCGGTGGTGAAGATCGATTATGCCGGAGTCGACGTGGAAAAGACCGCGCTCAAGGCAGCGCAGATTCCGGCGGACCAGAGCATCCGCTCCGACGCTTTCAAAGGAAAACTTTTCCGCGTGGAAGGCAAAGTGGGGAAGGCCAAGCGCCTCAGTGTCGAGTTCATGGGGGAGACCTATGATGTTTACAGTCACGATCCCGCGCTTTTGGCCAAACTCCGGGACGACCACCAAGCCGGCGACACGCTGCGGTTTTACGGCGAGCTCGGAACCTTTCGCGAGCGTTGGCAGTTTGTCGTCCAAGACCCGAGTTGGGTGAAATGAGCACCCTCACCGTCTACACCTATTCGAACTGCGACAGCTGCCGGCGCGCCGTGACGTGGCTGCGCGGCCGTGGGCTGGACTTTGTCGAGAAGCCGATCCGCGAGACGCCGCCAAGCGGGGCTGAGTTGAAGCGAATGCTCGCGGCGCAGGGCGGTGAGCTGCGGAAGCTTTTCAACACCTCGGGCCTCGACTACCGGGCGCAAGGGTTGGGCGAGAAGTTGCCGGCGATGACGGAGACGGCCGCGCTGGCGTTGCTTGCGGGCAACGGAAATCTGGTGAAACGCCCTTTTTTGCTCGGAGCCGACGGTCTGGGTTTGGTGGGTTTTAACGAAGCCGTCTGGGCGGTGCGACTGGAAGGCAAATGAACGCGGAGAATCCGACGGTGATCGAATTGCGGCTGCGGGAGATCGCGCAGTTGTTCAACTCGTTGGATCCGTCGCCGTTTTTGGAACGCGATCTCGATGCCAAGGCGGAGGAGTTCATCGAGAGCTGGGCGGCGGAGATTCCGAAGCACCGCGAACTCGCGCTGGTGATCCATGTGGCGACGCCGCCGGCGACAACGATGGACGTGCCGGCGGCGGTGCGGGCGTATTTCTGTCACCGGGCGGAGCACAAGCAGCGGGAGTTTTTGCAACTGATGCGCCGGGGCCGGCTCAGCCTCGTGGTGGGGCTGGTTTTTCTGGCCGGGTGCTTGATTCTCGCGCAATGGATCGCGCTGGAGTCGCATGGAACAGCGCTGGAAATCGTTCGCGAGAGTCTCTCCATCGTGGGTTGGGTGGCGATGTGGCGTCCGCTTGAGATTTATCTCTACGACTGGTGGCCGGTGAGGGCGGAGCGGAGAAACTTGCAGCGGCTTGCGCGGATGGAGGTAAAAGTCTTAGTGTCCGGTCCATCGTTATGAATCCGCTGCAATCCACTGTCCGCTGGCTCGCCACGCACACCCTATTTCCATCGAGCCGACTCGATGCGCGCGCCGAGGCCATGGTTTGCATCGCCGCGATTGTCGCGTCGGAGGATGCGGCGGCGCTGGCCAACACCCGGCACCTGATCAAGTCGCGCGACGGAGCGAAAGACGCGGCCTTGCGGGCCTACAATTACCGCCGGAGCATGGTGCACTACGTGTGCGACAACGCGGCGAAAGTATGAGTGCGGTTGCGGAAAGTCATGGTTGTAGCCGTGACTTCCGGCACAGGCGTTGGCCGGGCGGTTTCGGCTAGAGTGGCGGGATCGGAACCTACCCATTGATTCCGATGTTTGGATTTTTGATCCGTGCGGCCTGGGCCAAGGTTGCGGACGGGGCGACGGCAGCGGTCGCTGCGACAGAAGAAAGATTTTGCGGGTGCGATCGCTCTGCTGGAGCCGATGGCAAAAGGGGAGCCAAAGAAAGCTGACGTTCAGCCCGGGCTGGAGGGGGCCTTAACGGGTCAGCTCGGCAACGTTGGGCTGCTTGGCAAAGCGGGAGTCGGCAAGCGTCGCTCTCGGGCACATTGAGCGGCGGTGGCCCGCACGCGCACGTGTGCGTACGCGCTTCCGGTGGGCATGTGAGTTTGGATTCTTATCAGCTTTTTTTCGATTTGGCCGAGGGGATTTGCGCCCGGGGCAAGGACTCGGTCAGGACTGCAAGATTGCGCCGCGCTCCGCGGGCGGCACGTTGTGGAGTTCATGCAATTGATCGATACGCATACCCATTTGGACGGGTTCGCCGCACGGGGAGAACTGCCCGCGGTGTTGGCGCGGGCGGCGGAGGCGGGCGTCGAACAGATGATCGCGATCGGCACCGCGGTGGACGATTGGGGCGTCTACCGGGAACTGGCGCGAGTATACAGTCACCAGGTCAAGTATTCGGTGGGGCTGCATCCCTGTTCGGTGGACGCGAATTGGGCGGAGGCCGTCGGGCAGATGGAGGACTTCTGGGTTGGGAGCGGGCCGAAGCCGGTGGCTTTGGGCGAATGCGGGCTGGATCGGTTTCATCTGCCGAAGGACGATTTGGTGAAAGCGGCGGAGATTCTGGGCTGGCAGCGGGCGGCATTTCGGGTGCAGCTCGACTTGGCCCGACGGCTCGGGTGTCCGCTGGTCGTGCATTCGCGCGGAGCGTTTCAGGAGTGCGTTGAGTTGATCGATGGGAGCGGAGTGGCGTGGGAGCGGGTGATCTTCCATTGCTTTACCGAAGGCGCCGCGGAAATGGCCGAGCTGACGAAGCGGGGCGGTTTTGGGTCTTTCACCGGGGTGCTCACTTACAAATCGGCCGAGAATGTGCGGGCGGCAGCGCGGGCTCAGGGCTTGCAACGGCTGATGCTTGAAACCGATGCGCCGTTTCTGACCCCGATGCCGCACCGGGGGAAACCCAATGAACCGGCGTTGATGAGGCACACGGCGGAGTATGCGGCCGGTCTTTTTGGCGTAGAGCTTCAAGAGATCGCCGAGGTCTCGACGCGAAACGCCCGGGCATTTTTCGGGCTTTAGGCAGCCGACGGACGAAAGGTTATGGGCACAAAAAAGGCGCCCGCTAAGGACGCCCTGGTTTTCGGCCTGATGAACGCCGACGGAGCTCAGGCTTCGTCGAATTTCTTTGCGAAAAGCGATTCAAGCTCGGTGAGCATTTGCGGGGCGTCCTCGCCGGTGGCGATGAATTTGACTTTCGAGCCCTTGCAGGCGGCCAACATCATGAGCCCCATGATGCTCTTGCCGTTGACCTGCTCCTCGTCTTTTTCGACGAAAACCTCGGCTTTGAACTTGTTGGTGATCCGGACGATCATCGCGGCCGGCCGGGCGTGAATGCCCATCTTATTCAGCACGATCAGCGCCTTGATGAGGGGCTGGGCGGCAGGCGGTGTGGCGGCAGGATTGTTCATGGCTGAGTGGCGGGAAAGACCGATAAACATCAAGCGGGTTGCCTCGGCTTGCAACCCCAAAGCCAGAGGCTACGGTGCCACTCGATGCCGAAAATTGCGCTGATCGTCCCGTGTCGACTCGAGTCCACCCGCTTTCCGCGCAAGTTGCTGCACATGATCAAGGGCAAGCCGTTGCTGCTTTGGGTGGCCGAACGTATCGCCCGCGAGGCTCCGGAGATGCCGCTGTATTTCGCTGTGGATCATGAGCTTTTGGCGGAATGCGTGACGACGGCGGGATTTGAGGCGATCATGACGCGGAGCGACCACGCCAGTGGCACGGATCGTTTGGCGGAGGCCAATCGTAGCATCGGTGCCGACTACGTGATCAACGTGCAGGCGGATGAGCCGTTGGTTTCGGCGCGGCAGATTCGCGCGTTGGCGGAGTTGATCTCCGGTCCGGCGGACATGGCGACGCTGGCCACGCGGTTCACCACGGCGGCGGATTTTGCCAACCCGAATCAGGTCAAGGTCGTGCTCGCGCCGGGCGGGCGGAAGGCGCTCTATTTTTCCCGCTCGCCGATTCCCTACGCGCGGGATTTGGCGGGCAAGGTCGATGACGCCTGGGTGCGGGCGAATCCGTGTTTCCGGCACCTCGGGCTCTATGCCTATAAGGCGGCGCTATTGGAAAAATTTGCAGGACTGCCGGTCGGACGCTTGGAGCAGATCGAGAGATTGGAGCAGCTCCGCGTGCTCGAGAACGCGTTCAGCATTGCCTGCGACCTGACCGAGGACCCGACGATCGGCGTGGACACGCCGGAGGACGGAGAAAAATTTGAGCGTTGGCTCGGGTAGAGCCCGCGGAGTTCGGGGACGCGGAAGGATGAAAGAGGCGGTTGAGCGCCCCTCGTCTTCAGATTTTCCCGGCTTTGCGCGCTTCGACCATTTTATAGAAATCGGTGAAGAGCGGATCGGCGTCGTTGGGGCCGGGGGCGGCCTCGGGGTGGTATTGCACGCTGAAAACGGGGAGCTTCGTGTGCCGCAGGCCCTCGACGGTCTGGTCGTTGAGGTTGATCTCGGTGACTTTGGCGCCGTGTTTTTCGAGGCTCGTGGGATCGGTGGCGAAACCGTGATTTTGGGCGGTGATGGAAACTTTGCCGGTCTCCAAATTCTTTACGGGCTGGTTGCCGCCGCGGTGGCCAAACTTGAGTTTGAACGTCGTGCCGCCAATGGCGTGGGTGAGAATCTGATGGCCGAGGCAGATGCCGAAGATGGGGTATTCGGGCAGCAGCGCCGAGACCGTTTGGTGTACATAGCCCAGCGCCGCGGGGTCGCCGGGGCCGTTGGAAAGGAAGACCGCATCGACCTTGTGCTCGCGCACTTGCTCGGCGGTGGCGGTGGCGGGGAAGACCTGCACGTCGAAACCGTGGCGGACAAGTTTCCGGAAAATCGTGTGCTTGGCCCCGAAATCGAAGGCCGCGACCTTGAAACGTTTGGCGGGCGGGGTGGGGGCGTTGAAGGTGGTGCCGACCGGCAGATACGCGGCGTTATAATTGCCGGCGTCGGTGGCGGACCAGAGGTAGGGCGCCTTGCAAGTGACGTCCTTCACGTAATCGCTGCCGGCCATGTCCTGCCAGGCGCGGGCCCGGGCGACGGCTTCTTCGTCGGAAAGAGGCAGAGTGCTGAGGCAGCTCTTCATTGCGCCGTCGACGCGGAGTTTCTTGGTGAGTGCGCGGGTGTCGATTTCGGCGAGACCGGGGATGCCGTGTTTGGTGAGGTAGGCGTCGAGCGAGGTTTCGCTGCGCCAGTTTGAAACGACGGGAGAGAGCTCGCGGATGACGAAACCGGCGCACTTCGGGCCGGAGGATTCTTCGTCGGCGGGGGCGAGGCCATAGTTGCCGACTTGAACGGCGGTCATGGTGACGATCTGGCCAAAATAGGAGGGATCGGTGATGATCTCCTGATAGCCGGTCATCGACGTGTTGAAGACACATTCTCCGGCGATGGTGGCGGCGGCGCCAAACGCGCGACCGCGAAACACACTGCCATCTTCGAGAGCCAGGACACCGGGTTTGAACGTGGACATTAAAGCCGAAAGAAAAGGCGCGGTGGCATGGGTGCCAAGGGTTTTGTGCGCGAGGCGGGGACTTGCCCAAAATTTTCTCCATCGGCCGTCATTTAATTGAAGTGCGTTGGTCATTTGACAGCAGTGATTAGGGGCCTAATCGTCCCGCTTCCAAAAATTCGATGCCCTACACCGAAGACCGCACTGCCTGGTATGAAGGCCAAGGCCTATGGCAGCATATACCCGCCTCAGATTGGAGCGACTGGGTGTGGCAATTGAAGAACCGAATCACGAGTGTGGCCCAGCTGGAAGAGCATATGACGCTCACGGCCGACGAGAAGGCCGGTTGCCTTTTTGCCAGTCAGAAGCTGGCGCTCGCGATCACCCCGTATTTCTTCAACCTGATCGACCGCGACGACCCAGATTGTCCGATTCGGAAGCAGTTGATTCCGCGGGGCGGCGAAGCGGTGGTGAGTGAGGAAGAAATGCTCGATTCGCTCGGCGAGGATGAGCATTCGCCGGTGCCCGGATTGGTGCACCGCTACCCGGATCGCGTCTTGTTTTTGGTCACGGACCGTTGCGCGGCCTACTGCCGTTATTGCACGCGGAGCCGCCTGGTTTCGAACGCCCAAGACTACAATTTTCACCCTGAATTTGAACAAGGGTTGAAGTATATTGAGACGCATCCGGAGATCCGTGACGTGCTGCTTTCCGGCGGCGATCCGCTGCTGCTCTCAGACAAGAAGTTGGACAATTTGCTGTCCCGGCTGCGGGAGATCAAGCACGTGGAGTTTATCCGGATCGGCTCGCGAATTCCGGTGTTTTTGCCGCAGCGCATCACCCCGGAATTGTGCGAAATTTTCAAAAAGCACGGCCCGATTTGGATGAGCATCCATACGAACCACCCAAAGGAGGCGACGGCCGAGCTACGGGCGGCGTGCGAGCGGTTGTCGTTTGCCGGCGTGCCGTTGGGGAATCAGAGCGTGTTATTGAAGGGCATCAACGACGATGCCGAGGTCATGAAGGCCCTGATGCACCGGCTGCTACGGATGCGGGTTCGGCCCTATTACATCTACCAGATGGATCTGATCACGGGCGGCGCCCATTTCAAAGTCGATGTGCGCAAGGGTATCGAGATTATCCGCGCTCTGCGTGGTCACACCACCGGCTATGCGGTGCCGCAATACGTGATCGATGCGCCCGGCGGTGGCGGCAAAGTTCCGATCAATCCCGATTATGTGGAGAAAATCACCGACTCCGAAGTGGTGTTCCGCAACTACGAAGGCCAACGGTTCAGATATCCGCTGACAAATACGCCTTTGCCGGCCGTCGGTGAAGGCGAGCGCGATCTCGTGGCGGGAGCCACGATAGTGGACTGAATCAGTTCTCCGGCGAGGATTGAGGAATTGATCAGTGTTTTTAATTTTTATCAGTTAGGGTTTTAAGCGCTGATTGCGTCGTGAGAAAAAAACTTTCGGTTTTTTTTGAGCAATTTTGAATTGGGCGCATCTATCCTAGTGAAAAGGCCGTCCTGGTAAGACGGTCAGGGTTAGAGGTTCAATGGTTTGCTTGGTGTCAGGTTACATGAGCCGCCTCCTTCATCGGAGGCGGCTCTTGTCGTTTTTGGGGTCTGCGGCCGGATTTGGAATTCAAAGTTTCCTTCGGCAATTTCGAGCGTTTTCGAAAATTCAGCATCTATCCTTCAGATAGCAGGGCCGTGCTGGTAACACGGTCAGGATTAGTAAGTCATTCCGGTTTGCTTGGTGTTTGGTTATGTGAGCCGCCCCTTAAATGGGGCGGCTTCTTTTTTCCCGGCGGGGCGGCTTCGCGTTGAATTCGCGAAATTGGCAGGAAATTCTTGCGCCGCCCATGATCACGCTTTTGCTCCGCTTTGCCTGTAGGGGTGTCTTCCGCGGAAGACTGAGATTGTGGCGCGATTCGGCCGCTCGACCCTTCGAACCTGAACGGATCATGCCGACGAAGGAAACAGCAGGCGCGGATTGCGCCTTTTTTTGAGGGCGCGACTCGCGCCCCCTTTTTCGGCGGTCCGTTTGGGTTGGGCCTCACCCACCATGCATCCTCCGATTCGAATCTCTCTTCTCAGCTTCGCGCTCGCCGCGACGTTGCCTGCCGCCGAGCCGGCCCAGCCGCCCGGCGCCGTGACGTTGGCACCCGTGCGCGTCACGGCCGATCTCTGGGCGTCCCCACTCGCGCAAATTCCGGCGAGCGTGACGGTCTTCGACGAAGCGACCCTGCGCTTCGGGGCGGTCGGTCATTTTGGCGACTTGGCCGACCGGATTCCCAATCTCACGTTTACCGGCGGCACTTCGCGACCGCGGTATTTTCAGATCCGCGGCATCGGCGAGAACTCCCAATACGAGGGCGAGACGCCGGATTCCGCGGTGCGTTTTCTTGTCGATGATTTCGATTTCACGGGGCTTGGCACGCTCGGGAGCACGTTTGATGTCAGCCAAATCGAGGTCTTGCGCGGGCCGCAGGCCGGTGCGTTCGGGGCGAACGCGGCCGGGGGCGTCGTGCGCTTGGTGACCAACGCGCCGACGCCGTTTTGGACGGGACGCGTCGAGTCGCGTTTCGGCGAAGACGCGTTGCGCGAGGGCGGATTTGCACTCGGTGGCCCACTGGTCGCTGCACAGCCCGATCGTTTCATGGTGCGTCTGGCGGTGCAGCAGCACGCGAGTGACGGCTTTCGGCGCAACGCCACGCTCGGCCGCGCGACCAACGCCCGTGACGAGTTCAACGCCCGGCTCCGTCTGACGGCCAATCTCTCGCCGGCTTGGCGCTGGGAAGGCGCGGTGCTCTTGTCCGAGGTGAACAACGGCTTCGACGAGTTTGCGCTCGATAACAACGGCCGCCGCACGTTCAGCGATCAACCGGGGCGCGATGAACAACGCTCCACCGCCGCCAGCCTGCGCGGCGCTTACTCCGGGCTCGATGGCGTGCGGCTCACGACCATCACGAGCGGCACCCGGGTGAAGTCGGTTTACAGTTACGACGATGATTGGACCGCGGCGTCTTACCAAGGATTCAGTGATCTTCGGCGCTCGCGGGACGGCTTTAACCAGGAGCTGCGACTTGACTCCGTGCTCACGCGCGGAGCGTTCGGGGCCATCGACCGGTGGACGCTTGGCGGCTTCTACGCGAACCTCGTCGAAGACAGCGCCTACACGAACACCGATCCGGGCAACGTGCGCGGTCTGCGCACGCGCTACGATTCGGACCAGTTTGCGGGCTTCGGCCAAATCGCGCATGATTTTTCGCCGCGCACGCGTCTCATTGTTGGTCTGCGCGCGGAGCACATTGCCCTCGCCGGTCGGGGCACGAGGACCCGTTTCCGCCAAGCGCGTAACACGTTCGATCCGGTGGTCACGTTTTCGCCTGCCTTCGACGACACCCTGCTCGGCGGGAAACTCACGCTTGAGCACGACCTCACCGGCGCCGTGCTCGCGTTTGCCTCGGTCACGCGCGGTTACAAGGCCGGTGGCGTCAACCTCGACGCGCGCATCAATCCGCCGGCCGATCCGCTGACCTACGGCACCGAGACGCTGTGGAACACCGAGGTTGGCCTGCGCGGTTCGTGGCTGGAGCGTTCGCTCACGGCCGAGATCACCGCGTTCAGCCTCGATCGCGCCGACACGCAGGTGCGCGACTCGGCGGGTTTCGGCGGCAACTACCGCTTCTTCACGGCCAACGCCCGCGCCGCCCGCGTTACCGGCTTCGAGGCCGCGGTGAGTTATGCGCTGACTCCCGCCTGGTCCGTCGCCGGCACGCTCGCGGCGATGGAGTCTGAACTCGATAGATTTTCGCTCACCAACGGCAATGCCGGCGGAGGTCGCCCGCTCGCGAATACGCCGCGCACCGGCACCACGTTGAGCACGCGTTACCGGCCGGCCCCGACCGGGCTCTTCGCGTCGGCCGAACTCGTCGCCCGCGCCCGGCAATTCGACTCCAACAATCAAAACGAAGCGCGCCGCGCGTTCCGCCTCTACAACGCCAGCCTCGGCTATGCGTGGCGCGAATGGACGTTCACGCTCTGGGGGAAAAATCTCACGAATACGCGTTATGAGAAACGGGTGTTTTTCTTCGGCAACGAGGACCCGGACTACGTCGAGACGCGCTACGAGACCCGGGCTGATCCGCGGCAGCTCGGCGTGAGCGCGGAGTATCGGTTCTGATCGCGCTCGCCGCGCGCTGGCCGGTTGACCTCGTGGGACCGGAGTCGTTGGGCTGTGGGTGATTTCTCGCTCCATGGCCCGTCGTCTCAATCTATCCGCCTTGCCGCGTTCGCTTCGCCGGACGCGCGCCTTCGTCGTCGCGAATCTCGTGCTCTGGGGCGTGATCGGAGGTTGGTATTTGTTTCAGCCGGTGACGCGGCAGCAGGAGGTTGCTCGGCTCGTCGGAAATTTGTTCGACGGCCGGAAGCAGGTCACGGCGTTCGATGTCGGCCGGGATCTTTGGCAGCTTTACTATAGCGACGAATTTGTTCGCGCCGCGCCGACCGGTGATCGCACGCATCTGCTCGGCGGGGCGCCGCGATTGAGTGCGGGCAGCGGGGCGGGACCGGTGCGGGTCTTGAGCAACTCCGGCTACGTCGTCGGCTACAGCGATGCTTTGGGAAATCCGCTTTGGGCGGCGTATCGCCTGCGCGATCTCGACTGGCGCGAACCGGCGGCGCGGCCCGGGCAGTTCCGCGTCGATCCGCGCACGGCCGCGCGGATTGAGCCGGGCGACTACACGCGGAGCGGCTACGATCGCGGCCACCTCGCGCCCAACCACGCCATCGCTACGCGCTACGGCCGTGAGGCGCAGGAAGACACGTTTCTGATGTCGAACATCACGCCGCAGAAACACACGCTGAACGCCGGTCTGTGGAAGGCGTTGGAGCAACGCATCGCGACGAATTATCCTGCGCGCTTCGGGGAGATTTGGGTGGTTGCGGGGCCGATCTTCGGCGCGGTGCCGGCCCGGTTGAAGCGACGGGTCGCCGTGCCGGAGGCGTTTTTCATGATCATCCTCGATGAACAAGCAGGCGGGGTGCGGGCGACGGCGTTTGTGCTGCCGCAGAGCGCGAAGGACGAGTCGCTCGACTCCTATCTGGTAGCGATCGACGAGGTGGAGCGACGTACGGGGCTGGACTTTTTGAACGAGTTGCCGGCCGCGGCGCAGGCAGCGCTCGAATCAAAGCGAGCGGCGCGGGCATGGTGACGGTGATCCGGCCTACGGGCTTTTCTTGCCGCACCGGCTGTGGGTAGTTCCACTTCTCCCATGATTGGAATCCAAGAGGGCGCGGGGGCGCGCACGAAAAAGAAAACCGCGGAACGCGTGTTCCCGTTGCACTTGAGCTTGGTCGGCAGCGAGCCACGCGTGTGGCGGATGGTGCTCGTGCGCGAGACGATGTGGCTCTCGCGCTTGCACGACTGCATTCAGGTGGCCTTCGATTGGTTCGATTATCAGACCCACGCGTTCAACTTCGACGACCTGCGCTATGGCAATCCGCTCAAGCGCGATGAGCTGGTGATCGAGGACGACCGCGACATCGCGCTCTCCGATCTCGATCTGGAGAACCGCGAGCGATTCACCTACGGCTACCATTTCGCCGAAGGCTGGCAGGTTGAAATTCGCGTGGACAAGCCGGTGGCGATGGAGAAGGGCCTGCGTTATCCGCACTGCGTCGGCGGCGAGCGGGCGGGGCCGCCCGAGGATTGCGGTGGGCTCGATGCGTTTCACGACATGCTGGCGTGTCTGAAAGAGCCGGAGACCGAACTCGGCCGCGAGTGGCGCGAGTGGGTCGGCCCCGACTACGACGCCGAAGTGTGCGACGTCCCAAAGATCAACCAGTCGCTGCGGCGGTTGACGAAGTAATTCGCGTTGAAGCCACAAAGTACTCCTAACCCGACCAAGGGGTTAAAGTGAGCCAAACGTTTGCCTGCATTAATTTCATGAACACACTACCAGATTAAGAGAGTTCTGGTCCTGCCACGTCCTTGTTCACAGAACGCGAATAACAAACGCCGTTTAAGGCCTTAATTTTTCAAAACCACACGTTACCCATGACCCTACAACACAAGCCAGGAACCACTTGGGACGACGTCTATCGTCGCGCCCGCCAAGCCGCTCCTGAGGCTTTTGAGGCTAACCGTATCGCCAACCTGATTGGCGGGGAATGGAAATTTGTCGGAGAAACCCGCCCACACGCTTTAGCGATCGATGCCTCGTTGATTCCTGGCCCGCCCCGGATCGACAAACAAACGGCCGTCGCGGCGGTCGAGGCGTCCGCCCGCCAGCATGCTTCCTGGGCCAAGGTGCCGCTAGACGAGCGCCAGCGCCGCGTGCAGGCGGCTCTCGGGCTCCTCCGCGAGCACCGCGATACCCTCGCGCTTCTCCTGATGTGGGAGATCGGCAAACCTTGGCGTATCGCCTGCGCGGACGTCGATCGCTGCGTCGACGGGGTGGATTGGTATATCAAGGAAATCGAACGACAGATGGAAGGGCGGACGCCTCTCGCGGGGCCCGTTTCCAATATTGCTTCATGGAATTACCCCCTGAGCGTGCTGGTCCATGCCGAACTTGCGCAGTTACTGGCGGGTAGCGCCGTCATCGCCAAGACCCCTTCGCAAGGCGGCTTCCACGCTTTGACGCTGGCGCATGCCCTGATGGTACGGGCGGGATTACCCGTGACGTTGCTTTCTGGTATTGGGGGCGACCTCAGCGACGCGCTCATCTCGTCTCCGCAGCTGGGCGCGCTGGCGTTCGTCGGCGGGCGCTCCAACGGCCGCAAAGCCGCGAGCACCTTGGCTGACTTGCGTCGCCGGCACATCCTCGAGCAGGAAGGCCTCAATACATGGGGCATCTGGAATTTCTCGCAGTGGCCGCTGCTCGCGGGCCATCTCAAGAAAGGTTTCGAATACGCCAAGCAGCGCTGCACCGCCTATCCGCGCTATGTCGTCCAACGCCGCCTCTTGCCCGACTTCCTCGCCACTTACCAAGAAGTCATCGCCTCCCTAAAGTTCGGGAATCCCTTTGCGGTGGCCGCGCCGGGCGACCCGTTGCCGGAGCTGGATTTCGGACCGGTCATATCTCAGTCGAAGGCCACCGATCTCCGGGCACGATACGAGGAAGCCATCGTGGCCGGCGGCATCCCTTTAATTCGGGGTGGCCTAGGAGTCGGTCGCTTCATCGCGGGTCAGGACCAGTCGGCCTACATCGCGCCGGCCTGCGTGCTTAATCCGCCGACGGGTTGGTCCTTCCATCACAGCGAGCCTTTCGGACCGATCGACTCGATCGTCATCGTCGATACCGAGTCTGAACTCCTGTCAGCTATGAATGTCTCGAACGGTGCTTTAGTAGCCTCCATCGCGACCGATGACCCTGCTTTCGCGGCGCGGCTCCGGCCAGACGTCCAGTCTTTCAAGTTTGGCGTCAACGCCCCGCGGAGTCGCGGCGATCGGGAGGAGGTTTTCGGCGGCCGGGGTGCCTCGTGGCGCGGCGCCTTCGTGGGTGGTGATCTGCTGATCTCTGCCTTCACCGACGGGGATCGGCCGCTCTGCGGCAACTTCCCCAACGGGTCGCTATACCCGCCGAACACCTGACCAGCAGGTCCGGCGGGCGGAGCTCAGACGGATCAGCTCCCTTTATCGGCAGCTTTTTTGTCAGCGGCGGCTTCGTCGCTGCTTGTCTTGGTTTCGGAAGTCTTGGCCAACTTGCGGAAGGTGGACATGGCGGAGTAGAAGGCGATGCCGAACAACACCATAATGAAGCCCGCGAAATAGAGAATCAGCTCATTCATTTTTGGAGATTCCGATGAGTTTGAGGTAGATACCGAAACCGAGGATAGAGGGCACCCAGAGACCTACAAAAATAGCCTCCGTTTTGTGGCCGTTGAAAAAAGTGATTTCAGCGAAAATCAGGGACAAGAAAGCAGAGACGAAGAGTAGTTTGTCGGTGAGGGTGAACTTTGAGAACATGGCAGTAGTGTTGGAGGTGTTGAGTGGGAGTTTTAGCTGATAGGAGACTGGATTGTTGTTGGGGGGGTGGGGGGGCTGAATTTATAAACTGTAGATCGGTTTTGAATTTTTGCACCTAGGACTCGCGTTCCTCGTTGTCAAAAACTTCAGGCATTTTTTGATAAAGGTTATGGATCGTAAGGATGAGTAGCCCAAACAAAACTGAACTTACAATTAGGACGACGTTGACCAAACCCTCAGTCGAAAATGATAACCTGATCAAAATGGTCGAGACGATGAAACCAGAATTGCGGATGACCGTGTGGAATCTCTTGGTGAGAAAAAAAGAGAAGAGGAGTAGAATTACATCCACCACAATCAAGATCGTGAAGAATTGATCGAAGAAAATGCTATTGATATTTTTAAAAGCCAACGGCGCAGAGGTAGCTGGAGAAAAAATATCGATGGACCAAGTTACGAAGGTAAAGAGCGCTAAGCCTAGTAAGACCGGAATTAAAATGACGGCTAGACCCTTCTTAAATCTGATGAAGCGAGCTAAGTTGGCTGGCTGAGGCCAGATCTCAGATTTCACCGGCAGGGCTTGTTTTCCCTTCAAAACAAAGAGGTAGAGAAGATAAAAAAGTACCAGCGATGCGATGAGATCGTAGGTGAATTGGAGGTCTCCGCTGATGTCGAACCAGTTGGACGTGATCTCGAGATTGCCCAAATCTTTAAACAGCCGGCGAATGATGATCAGGGTGATGATTTCATACTGTTTACTTATGTAAGTCGTGATCGACCTCGGAAGATAATAAACGAGCATATAGACCTCGTAAACGATGATAAACGAAAACGGGGTGTAGGTCGCTACAATGGGATTACTCAACATTTTTGAGCCAGCTCCCAACGTAAAAACTCCAAAATCGGCTAAAACGATCAAGGTAAGATGCACGAGAAAGCCAAGAATGGCGATCGCGAGGATGGACCGCTCTGCCCCCGCTCTCACCTTTGCGGAGAGAAACGTGTTGTAAGCTCGATCGAGAAAAGAGGGAGCAGGCACCGGAGGGAAAGAATCCGAAAGATTCGGCAGGTCAAACTAAGAGGCGGGATATCAAATCCTCTTTGAGGCGAGGGATTCTTTCCAGAGCGAACCATTGGCCGCAGTTGGGGGTTCAACGACGTGTGAGTTAAAAGCCATTTCCGTCGGCCGGCTCACGCCTCGCTCTTGAGCACGTAAACGGCGCCTTTTTCGGAGCCGATGGCGAGGAAGCGATCGTCGGGGGACCAGACGAGTTTCGTCGCGGCGGCGGGCATTTTTACGGTGGCGCGGAGGGGTTTGGCACGCTCGGGGCTCCAGAGTTGCACGACGCCGTCGAGGCTCGCGGTGGCGAGGAGGCTATGGGCGTGCTGGAAAGCGACGGCGCACACCGGCGCGTTGTGCGGGAGCATGGCGGGTTCGCGGCCTTCGGGGCCCTCGCCGGCGCAGTCCCAGATGCACGCGTCGCGGCCGCCGCCGGTCGCGAGCCAACGCGAGGTGTGGTCGTAGGAGAGGTGTTTCACTTTCGACTCGTAGCCGCTCATGTGGAGTTCGACATCAGTTTCTGGAATCCAGAGGTGAACGCTCGGGTCTTGGTTGCCAGAGACGAGCCAGCGGTTGTCGGGCGACCAGACGAGGGCATGGATGCCGTTGGCGTAGGGGAACTCTTTTTGAAGGACAAAATCCTCGGCGTCCCAGAGTTGCACGCCGCCGAAATGCGAGGCGGCGACGCAGCCGCCGGCGGGCTGGGCGGCGAGGGCGGAGATGGATTTGGCCGCGAGGGGAAAGGTGTGGGCCACGGAGCCGTCGGCGCGGAGGGCGACGAGTTTACGGCCGGCGGAGGCGAAGAGGAGGGATGGTTTCGGGTTGGGGGTTTCGGGTTGGGGGACCCAAGCGAGGTGTTCGACCCAAGTGGGGCCGAGGGGGGCGGTCGCGGTGTGTTGGCCGGCGGTGGCGTCCCAGAATTTCACGGCACCGTCTTGGCCGCCGGTAGCGAGATGAAGTTGAGAGTTGAGGGGTGAGAATTGAGTGCCGGAGGTTGAGGCGGAAGGCTGCCATGCGAGGCAGTTGGTGCCGTTCTCGTGGCCGGGCAGCTCGTGGAGTTTTTTCCCGTCGGCTGAGGCGAAAAGCGAAACGGGGCCGGCGGAGCTGGCGGCGGCGAGTTGGGTGCCGTCGGGCGACCAGGCAAGGTCGATGGCGTAATCGTCGAGTTGGGCGGCCCAGTGTTTGGTCAGTTGCATGGCAGGAGTAGCGGGTAGTGAGGAGCGAGTGGCGGGTAGCACAAGCCCAAGCGGGCCGACGGAGAATTTCGGCTTGCGCGGCGGAACGCGCCGGACAGCGCCGCCGCTCAGGATTTCTCCAGATACTTCGTCGGCGCGCGGTTGAAGGCGGCGGATTGGCCGGGTGCGATGCTGAGGCTTTGCCAGCGGGGGCCGGCGAAGTGTTTTGCGATATAGACGATTTGGCCGACGTGGTAAGCGTAGTGGGTGAGCTGACGCTGGACGGCTTGGAGGACGGTGAGAGGCTCGCCGCGGATGGTGATGGTGCGGTCCAGATCGGCGGCGGTGAGCGGGGTGAGCGCGGTGAAGAGCGCGGCCCAGCCCTGCGCCCAACAGTCGAGGAGGTGCTCGCGGGTGTCGGTGGGCAGAATGACGAACTCGGTGTCGCGGTCGCGGCCGGGTTTCTCGCCGTCGGTCGTGAGAAAATCGGTCCAACGGGAGAGCAAGTTGCCGCCGACGTGCTTGACGATGGCGGCTACGCTGTTGTCGCCGGGCGCGGGTGGGGTGGTAAACGTGCCCGGCGGGAGCTGGGCGATGGCACGGTCGGCGATCTGCCGGAGCCGGGCGAACTCGCGGAGTGCGAGAGAGAGGTAGGTTTCGACGGGCATGGGGCCAATGTGGGAACTTGCCGGCGGCGGGCAAAGCAGGAACGGCGTGTGCCGGCGAACGAACTCGCGGACTGAAGCGGTGGCGCTACGGAGCGCGGTGGCGAGCACGGTGACGTTTTTCGCGGGGCCGCGGATGATGGGATGGTCGGAGGTGCGGGTGGTGACGAGGAAGTCGGGGCGGTCGGGCGGCAAGCCTGCGGCGCAAAAGCGATGGGAGGCATAAGTGGGTAAGATTATTTCGGCAGCACGCATCACAGGCGTTGCATTGGGTTAATTTTTTCTAACCGTGAGCATCCGCCCCCGGTGGCAAGCGTCTGGCTCTCCGATCCCCTCAATCCCCCCAAGTTATGAATGAATCATCCTCAAATCATATGAATCGCCGCGACTTCATCGCGTTTTCCGCAGTGGCCGCGTCGATGCTCGGCTTCGCCGGCTGCGCGACGCTGGCCAAGAATCCGCGCAAGCCGCGGCCGATCGCGGCCGGAGCCAAAATTCGCCTCGCGCAGATCGGGTGTGGCGGCAAGGGCTTCTCGGACATCATGCCGCATAAGAACGAGGACGTCGTCGCCCTCTGCGATGTGGATTGGAGTTTGGATACCCCCCGTGGGGGCAGCAACCGCAAGAAGCTGATCGCGGAGTTCCCGAATGCGAAGCGCTACACCGATTTTCGGAAGATGCTGCTCGAGATGGACGACCAGATCGACGCGGTCTGCGTCTCGACGCCGGACCACATGCATTTCCTGCCGGCCTACATGGCCATTATGCTGGGCAAACACGTGTATGTGCAGAAGCCGCTGACGCAGACCGTCGGCGAGGCCCGGGAGCTGTTGCGACTGGCGCGATTGAACGGCGTCTGCACCCAGATGGGCAACCAAGGTCACGCGGGCGAAGGCATCCGCTTGGTCCAAGAGTGGTTCAACGCGGGCGTGCTCGGCGAGGTACGCGAGGCGCAGATCTGGACCAACCGCTCGGCCGCGATGGGACCCGACGGCAAAGAGCAAGTCGTGTGGCCGCAGGGCATGCAGGAGTGGCCGAAGGCGGACACGCCGCCGGAAGGTTTCTCGCAGGATCTCTTCCTTGGCCGCGCTCCGGATCGTCCTTACAGCAACGCGATCCATCCGTTCAAATGGCGCGGGTATATCGACTACGGTTGCGGCGCGCTCGGCGACATGGCCTGCCACATTATGGACGCCGCCTACTGGAATTTGAAACTTGGCGCACCGACCAGCGTTGAACTCAAAAAGATCGTGGGTAAGAGCCCGATCGCGTTCCCAAAGTCGGCCATCGTCGAGTATCAGTTCCCCGCGCGCGGCAACCTCCCGCCCGTCAAACTCACCTGGTATGAAGGCGGTGAGAAGCCCGCGAAACCCGCGCAGATGGAAGAGAGCCGCCAACTCGCCAAAGGCGGCCAGCTCATCATCGGCAGCAAGGGCACCGTTTACGACGGCAACGACTACTGCAACAGCCCGCGCTTTATCCCGGAGTCGTTGCACCGGGAGCTCACGCCGTCGTTCCCGCCGAAGACGATTCCCCGCGTGCCGGAGAACAATCCGCATTACGAGTGGACCGCCGCGATCCGCGCCAACAACCCGCTCGCCGCCGGTTCGAACTTCGAATACTCGGTGCCGTTTACGGAGATGGTTTGCCTCGGCACGATGGCGATTCTCGTGGGCGGAAAGTTCACGTGGGATCCCGTCGCGATGAAGACGAACAACCCCGAGGCCGACAAATTGATCTACCCGACCTACCGCAAGGGCTGGACGATCGCCGACATGGTCTGAACGAGCAGAGTATTCATCGGGCGATTTTCGCCTGAACCCGTTTCTGGGTTGCCGCGAAGCCGAGGTTTTAAAAACCTCGGCTTCGCTTTTTATGATCAACCCAACCGCTCCCTCCACCCGCCGTTCCTTTCTTAAATCTGCCGCCGCGCTTGGTGCTCTCGGTGCGCTGAGCCCGCTCGCCCGCGCGGCTGCGACCCCGGCCACAAAACCGGCTGCCTTCAAGATTTCGCTCGCGCAATGGTCGCTCAACAAGCGCTTCCTCAAGCGCGCCGGGGCCGAGCCGCTCGACCATCTGGAGTTCGCGAAGATCGCCCGATCCGTCGGAATCGACGGCATCGAATACGTGAACCAGATGTTTAAGGACAAGGCGACGGACCAAGCCTACCTCGGGGAAATGAAGAACCGCGCGGCGGGCGAGGGCGTCGCCAGCCTGCTCATCATGTGTGACGGCGAAGGCAGTCTCGGCGCGCCGACCGAAGCCGGTCGGCAAAAAACCGTGGCGAACCACTTGAAGTGGTTGGATGCGGCGGCGTTTCTCGGGTGCCACAGCATTCGCGTCAACGCGGCGAGCGACGCCACCCTCCCGTGGGATGAGCAGGCCAAACTCGCGGCCGCCGGACTTCATCAATTGTGCGTCGAGGGCGACAAACGCGGCCTCTGGGTCGTCGTCGAAAATCACGGTGGGCCTTCCTCTAATGGCAAGTGGCTCACAAATGTGATGAAGTTGGCCGACCACAAACGTGTGGGCATCTTGCCTGACTTTGGGAATTTCTACACCGACCGGGTTAAGTCCGAACTCTACAATCCCTATCAAGGTCTGCGTGAGTTCATGCCTTGGGTGAAGCAGTCCGTGAGCGCCAAATCGTGGGACTGGGACACCGGTGCCGGCCGTTTCTATACCGAGGATCGGCGTGAGAAGATCGAGATGACCCTCGATTTTGAGCGGATGGTGAAGATCACGGTCGGTGCCGGTTACAGCGGCTACATCGGCATCGAATACGAAGGTCACAAGCACAGCGAAATCGAAGGCATCAAGCGCACCAAGCAGGCCCTCGAAGAGATCCGCGCGCTGCTCTGAGCGGCACTGCCTGTTGCCCAACCCCACCGCATGGCAGCCGCGGTGGGTTGTCCCGTCGAACGGGAAAACGCAGTCGTTCACTTTGGCCCGGTCCCCGCCGGGCAACGCTTCACTCATTTATCTTATGAAACCCAATTCCTCGCTCTTTTTCGATCGGACCATTCGAGTCGTGTGCGCCGTTTTCGGCCTGCTCGGCGCCTCCTCGCTCTCGGCTCAACTGGCCGCGCCGCCCACTCCGGCTGCCGCCAAGGCCGCGGATAGGAAATCGACGGTGGCCCCGGGATCGGTTGCGGCGCCGGTCGTCCCCGATTCCGAAGAGGTGGTGAAGCTCACGCCGTTCGTGGTCGAGACCGACACCGACAAAGGCTACCAGTCGGCGTCGACGTTGGCGGGCACCCGCCTGCGCACGGAGCTCCGCGATGTCGGCGCGGCGATCAGCGTGGTGAACGCCCAATTTTTGGCCGACACGGGCTCGACGAACACCAAGGACATTCTCGTTTACACGACGGGCACGGAGGCATCCGGCCCCGGCGGCAACTTCTCCGGCGTCAGCACGGGCAATAATTTTTCCAACGCGGAAGCCAATCTTCAGAGCCCGAATGTTTCGACGCGGGTGCGCGGGCTCAGCGGCGCCGATCTCACCCGGGATTTTTTCCCCACCGATATCGGGCTCGATTCGTATAACACCGAGCGCGTCGATATTTCACGCGGGGCCAATGCCATTCTGTTCGGCCTTGGTAGCCCGGCGGGCATCATCAACAACCAGCTGAAAGTCCCGAATCTGCGCAAAAATGCCTTGGTCTTTCAGCAGACCTATAGCCGCTACGATTCGCACCGCGAGGTGCTCGATCTGAACCAGTCCATCATGAAGGACCGGTTGGCGGTGCGCGTCATCGGCCTGAACGACGACAAGAAATTCCGCCAAAAGCCCGCCTTCGAGGACGACCGCCGGCTCTATGCGGCGCTGCGCTGGGAGCCGCGCCTGATCCGCGACGCGTTCACGCAGCTCAACGTAAGCTATGAGACCGGGGAAATCTCGGCCAACCGCCCCCGGCCCACGCCGCCGCAGGACGGACTCTCGGTTTGGTTCAACGTGCTGAACAAGGTCGCCATCGATCCGAGCCAGCCCACGACGGTGACCACCAATCCGCTGCTTGCGGCGCATCTCGGCTCGGCCGGCCGTTGGTTCGGCCAAGTCGGCGGCGTCTTCACGGATCCCAACTCCGCCGTGATGGGTGGTCCCGGCACGCCGGCCTTTATGCTCAGCCGCGGCGGCAATCCGTTCACCCAATGGTTCGGCGTCGGCAACTACACGACGCAGGGCAACAACCCGCTCTTCTTCCTCAACCAACAGTTCGCGCCCGCCGGCCAGGCTTACGCCGGGCTTTGGAAATATCAGGAAATCCGCGATCCTTCGGTCTTCGATTTCTACAACACGCTGCTTGACGGCCCCAACAAACGCGAGGGCGCGAAGTTCAACGCCTTCAACGCCAGTTTCCGGCAGACCTTTTTCAAAGACGCCCTCGGCTTTGAAGTCGCCTACGACGAGCAGAAACAGGACCGCGCCAACACCAGCATCATCGGCTTCGATGCGGCGACGATCCATGTCGATATGCAAAGCCGGCTCGTGAACGGTGCGGTCAACCCCAACTTCGGCCGGCCGTATTTCGCCTCCGATTCCATCGGCAACAATTTCTCCAACAACCGCCGCAAGGCTTTCCGCGCGACCTCCTACGCCACGCTGGATCTCACGCAAAAATCCGGCCTTTTCCGCCATCTCGGCAAGCACACGGTCACGGGCGTTTACAGCGACCTTGAGAGCTCCACGTTTTCCCGCAGTTACCAAGGGTTCTCCTACACGACCGACCTCAACGCCTACGCCAACAATCCCGCCGCGCTGACCTATCCCGATTACGCCGCGATCCACTACCTCGGCGGCTCGCTGGCCAATCGCACGTCGGCGGCCGGCGCCGGTATCCAAGGCCTCACCGCGCCGCACATTCCCCGGACCAATGGCACCGCGTTGCTCTTCGACAATCGGACCAACGAGTGGGTGACCAACGCCCCCGTGACCGTGATCGGACCGGAGAGCGGTCTCGACAAACTCTACTCCAACGCCTCGCGCGCGCGGAACCAGACCACGAGCTACTCCGCGATCTGGCAGAGTTATTTTCTCAACCGCAAACTCGTCGGCCTCGTCGGCTGGCGCGAAGACGAGTTTTCGCTTTTCGACCGCGGCGCGCCGGTGCGCGTCACGGCGACGAATCAGGTCGATCCCTTCGCGGCGTCGTGGATCTCGCCCGCCAAGCCCAACATCTACGCCAAGGACCGGACCGTGAGCTGGAGCGTCGTCGGCCACGCGCCCGATTTCATTAAGCAGCGCCTCCCGCTCGGGATGGACGTGAGCTTGTCCTATAACCGCTCGGAAAATTTTCGGCCGTCCTCGACGGTGGCCGATGTTTACGGCCGCCCGTTCAGCCCGCCCGCCGGTTCCACGGTGGACAAGGGTCTCACGCTCTCGTTTGCCGACCAGAAATTCGTCCTGCGCATCGTGAACTACAAAACCACGCAGGCGAACGACGTGAGCACCTTCTACAATACGTTTTGGCCGGGCAACGACGTCACCCGCGCGATGAACGGACTGCGCGGTTCCAACACCAGCGAGGTGCTCATCAACAAATGGTTTGGCTTTGCGCCGAGCGATCCGCGCTACCTCCCGCTGCGCGCTTCGCTCACCGCGCCGGCGCAGGCGGGCAACGCGAACCCCGCGCTCACCGCGGCCGAGACCACCGCCCGCAACCTTTGGTTCACCCAGCGCACCGCCGCCGAGTGGCTCCGCCCGGTCGATCCGCAGCTCGTATCGTCGTGGGCCTTCTCCCAGGCCGCTGGTGGCGGAAACTGGAGCGCCACGCGTCCGCCAAATGTCGGCAATATCTCCGACACCACGGCGGAAGGCTGGGAATTTGAGGGCACCTACAATCCCCGCCGCAACTGGCGCATCACCTTCAACGCCGCGATGCAGGAAGCGGTGCGCGCCAACTACGGCGCCGACTTCGCGGCCTTTGTGGCGAAAAATCTGCCCCTCTGGTCGGATGGTGACGGCATCGCCGCCACGAGCATCCGCGCGCAGGAAGGCTTCGAGGACATTCCGTATTTCAACAGTGTGACGGGCACCCGGTTCGGCGGCGCCACGACCAACAACATGTATATCCCTTACCTCAATGCCCTCGCGGCCAACGGCGCTGCGGTGCAAGAGCTCCGCAAGTGGCGTTTCAACGCGGTGACGAACTACGATTTTGTCACGGGGCCGCTCAAAGGCTTCGGCATCGGCGGCGCCGCCCGCTGGCAGGACCGCGTGGCGATCGGCTACGGCGTGAAGCGCAATTCGATCGGCGTCTGGGTCTCTGACATCAATCAACCGTTTTACGGCAGCGAGCAGCTCAACTGCGACGCTTGGCTGCGCTACGGCCGCAAGTTCAGAGACGGCAAGATCGGCTGGTCGATCCAACTCAACGTCCGCGATTTCTTGGGCGACGACGACCTGATCGCCGTCACCGCCCAGCCCAACGGGCAAGTCGCGTCGGCGCGGATTCCGCAGCCCAAACAGTGGTCGATCACGAATACGTTCACCTTCTGATCGCGGCGCCGGTTTGATCGAGTAGGGCCGGCTTCTTTCGTGGCGTGGCTCGACCACGCCCACACGGGCGGACACAAGTTCCGCCCCTACGCCGAGTAAGAAACTGAGATGCGCCCGACGCTTCGCGCTCTTCACTGAGCGCGAAATTTCTCTGGCCCCCGGTCGAGTCGTTAACAACTTTCCGAGGGTCGGCGCGTCTGGTCTGTTCGTAAGCCGGCTTTGCTTTTTTGGCTCTCATAATCATTTTCCCCGCTTCCCCCTTTGCGTTTCCCCCACTGCAATTTCCTTGGCCCTCTGCTTGGGCTCGCCGTTTTCGGCGGGCTGGCGGATAGCCGTGCCGCAGACCCGGCTTTGGACTTCTTCGCGAAGGAGATTAAGCCGATCTTGAACGAGTATTGTTACGGCTGCCACGGCGGCGGCATCGACAAAGGCGGCGTCACGCTCGACGAGTTTGCGAGCGGCGCGGACCTCAAGGACCACGCGCTCTGGGTGCGGGCGCTGCGCAACGTCCGCACGGGCATCATGCCACCGGCCGACGAACCGCGGCTCCCGCCGGAGCTGGCGGAAAAGCTGACGAAATGGGTGAAGCGCGATGTGTTTGAGCTCGATCCGGCGGTGCCCGATCCCGGTCGCGTGACCTTGCGCCGGCTGAATCGCACCGAATATCGCAACACCGTGCGCGATCTCACCGGCATCGAGGTCGACACCAAGCTGGAGTTTCCGGCCGACGATTCCGGACACGGTTTCGACAACATCGGCGATGTGCTCACGGTGTCGCCCTTGTTGCTCGAGCGTTACCTCGACACGGCGCAGCGGGTGATCGCTTTGGCGGTTCCGACGATTGCGAAAGTAGTCGATGAAACGACGGTGCCGGGGCGCAAATTTGTATCGTCGGCTCCGCCCGTGGCGGTCGACCCGTCGCGTGGACGGGAGCGCGGAGGTGCGTCACCTGGCTCCGCTTTGGAGTTGTCCTACTATGTGTCGGCGGTCGCGACGGCGAAGCACCGCGTCGCTGTGGCCGGCAGGTATCAACTGGTGCTCGATCTGCGGACGGTCGAGCGCTACGTGGAGGACAAGTTCGACCTCAATCGGGCCGTGCTCACCTTCCGCGTCGGAGGCGAGCCGTTGCTTGAGCGCGAGTTCGCCCGGGAGGGCAGCATTCCGCATGAGTTTACTTTTGACCGGGATTGGGCGGCGGGAGAGCACGAGTTGTCGGTGGAGATCAGGCCGTTGGGCGACGCGTTGCCCCAGGAACGGCAGCTGCGGATCCGGCTCAACGGCGTGACCGTGAAGGGACCGATGGCGCCGGAGTACTGGGTCGCGCCGAAGAATTACGCACGGTTTTTTACGAAAGCCGTGCCGGCGGAGTTGGCCGAGCGGCGGGCTTACGCGGGCGAACTGTTGGGGCAATTTGCGACCCGCGCGTTTCGGCGTCCGGTCGACGAGCCTACGGTGAAGCGGCTCGTTGGTTTGGCCGAGCGCGTGATGACTCAGCCCGACGGCACCTTCGAAGCCGGCGTCGCGCAGGCGATGGTGGCGGTCTTGGCGTCGCCCCGATTTATTTTTCGGGAGGAAGGCGTGGAACCGATCCGGCCGGGCCAGACGCATCCGCTGATCGACGAGTATGCCTTGGCCTCGCGGCTGTCGTATCTGTTCTGGTCAACGATGCCGGATGAAGAGCTGTTCCGGCTGGCGCGGGAGCAGAAGCTCCGGGCAACGCTTCCCGCGCAGATCACCCGTCTCATGGCCCATCCGCGCTCGGCCGAGTTTGTGCGGAATTTCACCGGCCAATGGCTGCAGTCGCGCGATATTTCGACCGTGGTGATCGACGGCAGCGCGGTGTATCTCCGGGAGCATCCGCCGAGCGCGGCGTTTCGACAGGCGCGCGCGGTGATTCGGCGGATTTCGGATATCCCGGATGTGCGGCGCACGCCGCAGGACCTCGCCGATCTCGCGGCGGCGAGACAAGTGCGGACCGAAGGGAGCCGGCAAACGGTGCCCCAGCTCACGGGGCCGCTTCGGCAGGCGATGTTGGACGAGACCGAGATGGTTTTTGAGCACATACTCAAAGAGGACCGTCCGCTCACCGAGCTGATCGATAGCGACTACACGTTTCTCAACGAGGAGCTCGCCAAGCATTATGGCATCCCCGGCGTCACCGGTCGGGCGATGCGCAAGGTGATGTTGCCACCGGACAGTCCGCGGGGCGGCGTGCTGACCCACGGTAGTGTGCTCGCGGTAACGTCGAATCCCACGCGCACGTCGCCCGTGAAACGCGGCGTCTTTATTTTGGAAGCGATTTTGGGCACGCCGCCCGCCCCGCCGCCGCCCGATATCCCCGGGCTGGAAGATGCTGCCAGCCCCGAAAAGCTCGCGCAGATGACGCTTCGCGAAACCATGGCGCTGCACGCCACCAACCCGACCTGCTATTCCTGCCACAGCCGCATGGATCCGCTCGGACTCGCACTCGAAAATTTCAACGCCCTCGGCCAATGGCGCACCGCCGAGGCGAATCACGAGATCGACTCGACCGGCCAGCTCATCACGGGCGAAAAGTTTTCCAACATCCGGGAGCTGAAACGCATCCTCGCCACCGGTCACCGGGGCGATTTCTATCACAACGTGGGCGAAAAACTTCTCACGTACGCGCTCGGGCGCGGGGTCGAATACACCGACACCGACACGCTCGACCAATTGGCCGCCAAGCTCGAAGCCGCCGGCGGCCGCCCCTCGGCTCTGATCCGCGGCGTCATCGATTCCGCTCCCTTTCAACAACGCCGCGCACCCATTCGCGCGGTCAACGTCAGCCTCAACGCTCCCGCCCCATGAAAGCATCCCCGCCCGATTCGTTCACCGCCGAGCAGCACACCCAAGCCATGAACCGCCGGCATTTCCTGCGCGGTCTCGGCGCGTGCATCGCGTTGCCCTCGCTCGCTTCGCTGGTGCCGTCGCGGCTGTTGGCGGCGCAGGCGGCCAAGGGTCTCGCCACGACCGCGACCGGCGCGCCGTTGCGCACGGCGTTCGTCTATTTCCCCAACGGGGCGATTCCCGCCTCATGGTGGCCCGAGGGCGGCGGCTCGGATTTCCGTTTCGGCCCCACGCTGGAGCCGCTCGCGGCCCTGAAGAACCAGCTGCAGGTGGTGAGCGGGCTTGATCACGCCAACGCGAAGGGCGGCAAAGACGGCGCCGGCGACCATGCGCGCGGCAACGGCGTCTTTTTGACCGGGGTGCGGCTCAACAAGAGCGCGACCGAGATCCGGGCGGGCATTTCGATCGATCAGGTGATGGCCGGCCAAGTCGGCCACCTCACGCGTTTCCCCTCGCTTGAACTCACCTGCGACGTCGAGCGCCGGTCTGGCAGCTGCGATTCCGGCTACGCTTGCGCTTACCAACACAATCTCTCGTGGCGCTCCGCGACGACGCCCATGCCGCCCGAATCGAATCCGCGCCTGCTCTTCGAGCGGATGTTTGGCGGCGGCGCCCATGGCGAGCGCGCCGAGAACGCCCGCCGCCGCATGGAGGCGCGTCGTTCCGTGCTCGATTTCGTCAACGAAGACACCCGCCGGATGCAGGGTCGGCTCGATGCCCACGACCGCGATAAACTCGACCAGTATCTTACCGGCATCCGTGACGTTGAGATTCGAATCGGAAAGGCCGAGCAGTTCGGCCCCAACGTCGACCCCGACACCGACACGCCGGCGGGCGTGCCGCGCAGTCACGGTGATCACGTCCGCCTGATGTATGACATGTTGGCGCTCGCGTTTAAGACCGATTCGACGCGCATCGGGACGTTTACGCTGGCCCACGACGGCAGCAACCGCTCCTTCGGCGAGATCGGCGTCTTCGAAGGACATCACGATCTCTCGCACCATCAGGGCAATTTGGAGCGCATCGCGAAGATCGAGAAAATTGACCGCTGGTATGCCGAGCAGTTTGCCCGCTTCTTGAAGGATCTGCACGAGACGCGCGACATCGACGGCAACTCGGTTCTCCACAACACGCGCATCGTTTACGGCAGCGGCAATGCCGACGGTAACCGTCACTCGCACGACAATCTCCCGGTGATTCTCGCGGGCGGCGGCGGCGGGCAACTGACGCCGGGCCGCTATGTGCGGCACGGATCGAAGCCGATGAGCAACCTCTTCCTCACGCTCGCCGATCAAATCGGGGTGACGAAGCTCGACCGCTTCGGCGACTCGACCGCGCGGTTGGTCAATGTGTGATATGAGTCAGGCGTAGCGTAGGCACAGGGTAGGAGCCCGCTTGCGGGCGATAGCGACGCGTATTTGTCCGGCGATCGAGCACGTCATCGCGCGCAAGCACGCTCCTACCGCAGGCGCTTTGCTTGGATCGAGGCCGCGATGCGAGCGGCGAGGCCCCTCTGTCGGGCCGCGCGTTGTGTCACTGTGACGGTGGGGCGGAGGTTGTGCGGGGCGTTCGGAGCGGCGCGGCGATGAGCGCCGGCCTTACGCCAAGCAGGCCTTGAACGCTTCCGTGAGGGCGGGGCGGTCGAGGTTTTTGCCAATGAATACCAAGGTGTTTTGGCGGGGCTCGCCGGACTTCCACTCGCGGTCGAATTTCGCGTCGAAGAGCATGTGCACGCCTTGGAAGACGAGGCGCTTGTTGGAGCCCTTCACCGCGAGCACGCCTTTCATGCGGTAGATGTCGCCGCCTTTTACGCGCAGGAGTTCGCTGATCCAGTCGTTGAGTTTCTTGCCGTCGAGGTCGCCTTTTTCGGTGATGCCGACGCTCGTGACGGCGTCGTTGTGGGTGTGGGCGGCGTGGTAGTCTTGCTGCCAGCAGGGCTTCGCGGTCTCGCCCATCACTTGGATGTGGAGCGGATCGTGGCCGCAGGACTCGAAGACGAGGTAGAAGCCGGGGTCTTTGATTTTGAGGACAAACTTGCCGTTGCCCTCGGTGAGCAGCAGGCGGTGGAGCGTCGCGCCGGGGACGACGGCGTCACCCTCCTTAAGACGGGCTTCCCAGTCGGCGAAGACGTGGACGGCGGCGTCGCGCGCGGCGGCGAGGGCGGTCAGGGAATCGGCCGTGGTGAAGTCGCCGTTCACCGGTAATTTCACGGGCATGACGACGACGTCGAGTTCGTTGGCGTTGCCGTGGTGGTGGTGCTCGTGGTCGCACTTGCCGTGCTCGTGGTCGCAGTTCGAGTGATCGTGGTCGGCGTGATCGTGGTGGCCGATGATGAGTTCGTGCGCGCCGACGGGGAGGGCGTAGGCGCCGGCCCATTCGAAGGGGTATTCGGGCTCGAGGAACTTGGGGTCGACGTCGATGGCACGGCCGAGGTTGAAGCCGCCGACGTTGAGCACGTGGTCGAGGGGGACGTCGGCGTTTTGCGCGCGGTGGATTTTCGCGACCGCGTTGATGGCGCGGATGCGGGCTTCGAGCGGCGCGAGCTCGGAGTCGGGGATGAGATCGGTTTTGTTGAGGATGATGACGTCGGCGAAGGCGAGTTGCTTCACGGATTCATCGTCGGTGCCGAGGTGCTGGAGGATGTGCTTGGCGTCGACGACGGTGACGATGGCGTCGAGGCGGAAGTTGGCCTTCATCTCGTCGTCGGTGAAAAACGTCTGCGCGACGGGGCCGGGGTTGGCGATGCCGGTGCTCTCGATGAGGATGCCGTCGAGGGGCTCCTTGCGCTTCATGAGGCGGCCGAGGATGCGGATGAGAT